>OFMO01000030.1_pt1 | contig 143407 bp, 141 predicted proteins | sample 1541821 | NCBI WGS metagenome assembly OFMO01 (sample SAMN04209253, study PRJEB22552) | human gut metagenome | biome: gut; material: feces | host: Homo sapiens | place: USA: Oklahoma | reverse complement strand
TGACTGGCTTTCATACGGACGTCTATTGAGTCCAAGGAGAATACTGTCAGACCGATACCTCATCATTGTACAGCTTTAGCAATAAGAGGGATAGAACCCAACTGGCTGTTGGGGTATCTAAACCCTACACTTATATATTAGGAGGAGAAAAAAGATGGAAGTAAAATATTATGTATGCAATCACTGTGGAAGCATTATTGAAATGGTAAAGGATAAGGGCGTGCCGGTAGCAGATTTTTGTCTTTGCGATGGTGAGCAGGTAGAAGAAGTATATGCATATTGCAATCTGCATGGATTATGGAAATGCTAAGTATAGATATTGTTGGACTTACAGGAGCCTGTTCCTATGCTTTGGACTGCATAGAAGCAGAGTTGGTAAATATCAAAAACAAACATGGAAAAAGAGTGGCTTATATAAGTATACGCATGGCTGAATATTGGAAAATTCAAGGTGAGGCGTTACAAGATTTAGCCATGTGTGCTTTACTGCATGACAATGCTCTGACACAATATATTTCTGAGGAGCTTAAAAAGGATTCTGTTATTGACCTAAAAAAAGATTTATCTGAGGAAAAAACGAATCTCCATTGTATATATGGTGAAAAAAATATTACTAAACTTCCTTTTAAAACAGATGTTACAAATGTGATTTTGTATCATCATGAACATGCCGATGGAACTGGCCCTTTTCAAAAAAAGTGGAATGAAATTCCATTGTTCGCAAGGATTATTCATCTTGCAGATATCATTGATATTATAAGAAATAGTATTGATTCTGATGATAATAGCTGGGATTTTATGTGTCAATATCTTTCCCAAAATAAGGATAGTCTATTTGATTCGGAATGTGTTAATGCTTTTCTTCATGTATTCACAAAAGAATCGTTTATGTGTTTAAGTGATGATTCTTTTGAAACTAAGCTATGGGAAGCTATCCCAAGAGAAAAGCTTGTTTTTGATTGGGAAATGTGTAAAGATGTTGCAGATTTCTTTGCAAAGATTGTAGATTATAAATCTTCTTTTACAAGCAGACATTCTATAGGAGTAGCTGAAAAAGCATCCATGCTTGCCCAATATATGGGATATGATTCAATCACTGTACAGAAAATGTATTTAGCTGGTGCTCTGCATGATATAGGAAAAATGGCGGTAGGCAATGAAATTCTGGAAAAACCGGATAAGCTTACGGATGATGAATTTTCTAAAATGAAAAATCATGCTGGTTATACATACCTAATATTATCAGAGGTTAATGATTTTGAAGAAATACGAGACTGGGCAGCTTTCCATCATGAAAAATTAAATGGAAAGGGGTATCCTTTTGGAAAAACTGCTGCTGAATTAAATGAACCGGAACGTATGATGGCATGTGTTGATATTTATCAGGCTCTTACGGAAGATAGACCTTATAAAAAAGGATTATCTCATGAAAAAACATGTGATATCCTTGATGACATGGCACAGAAAGATTTTATTGATTCGGATATTTCAAAGATAATTAGAGAATGTTTTGGAAGAAACCGATGATATATAAGATAATAGTGTTTTCCATTGTATACTTGTATTACGTGGATTTCAAAAGAAGAATAAGAATGAAAGTAGGATTAATTTATGTATGAAATGAAACCAGAATATTATATCGGCATAGATATGATAGACGAAGAGCATAAGCAGTTGTTTAAATATGCAGATGATGCATATGAACTGCTTCATGACGAGAATACACCGGATAAATATGATAGAATTGACATGATACTTGAAGACCTTCGTGATTATACAGCGAAACATTTTAATGATGAAGAGCAGTATATGGAGTCTATTAATTATAAAAAATTATTTACTCAAAAAATTCAGCATCAGGAATTTATACACAAACTTGATGAATTTATTGAACATCACAATGATGAAATAAAAGATCAGGATGAACAGATTATGGGTATTTTAAAGTATCTCACAGAGTGGTTAGTTAATCACATCCTATATGTTGATGGTCAAATTGCAGAATTTGTATCAAAAATGTAATCTTTTGAATTACTAATAAATATTATATTTGATGGTCATAATATATCTTCAGTTGGAGAGAATACCTTTTGACCATCAAATCCACCTGTTTGTTTGACGGAGTAATGGATATGAAAATCAGAGAAGTGAATGAAAATAAAAAGTAGTTTATATCATTATTGCTATTAGCTGATGAACAGGAGAGCATGGTTGATCACTATCTTGAAAAAGGTAATATGTATGTACTTGAAGATGGTAATGTAAAAGCTGAATGTGTTGTCACCGATGAAGGTAACGGAATACTTGAAATCAAGAATATCGCAGTCGATGTTGTTATGCTTTTATGTATGTATCAATTGAAGTGATAAACTTTATCAATAAGTCCGGGAGGACGCATAATAAGGGCGTTTGAGGGCATGAATTAGCAAGAACTGTATGAGATTAGGCTTGAATAACAGTATTTCCGGGAAATATAATGTTTCTTGTAAGTAAACTTTAACTAGAATTTTTGTAAATATACAGGAGGAAAACATTATGTCATTTAATTGGAAAGCTTCAGGTTTATTCGCAGCAGGTGTTGCTTTTGGTACAGCAGGTATCAAGATTTTATCAAGCAAGGATGCTAAGCGTGCTTATACACAGTGTACAGCAGCAGCGCTTCGTGCTAAGGATTGTGTTATGAAGACTGTTAATACTGTTCAGGAGAATGCAGAGGATATTCTTGCTGAGGCTAAGAGCATCAACGAGGAGCGCGAGGCTAAGGCTGAGGCTGCTAAGGTTTCGGATGCATCTGAGGATGTATGCGAGTGTGCTGAGGCTGATGAGCAGGAAGCAGAGCAGGCTGAGGTTACAGCAGAGACTGCTGAGGCATAGAAGATAAGAGGCGGTCATATGAAATTTACGATTAAGCATGAGTCAAGAGGCCGTATGCGTGTTCATATGGAGCAGTACCGCATGACATATGAGCAGGCAGACACTCTGCTTTATGTGATTCACAATCACAGGAATGTTACCTTTGTAAAGGTTTATGACAGGACTGCTGATGCTGTGATTGAGTATGTAGGAGACAGAGAGCAGATTATAGAGCTGCTTCGCCACTTTCATTATGAGAGCGCCAATGTGCCACAGACTGTTATCAAGACATCAGGAAGAGAGCTTAATAATTCATATCAGGAAAAACTTATCGGAAGTGTTGTCTGGCATTACAGTAAAAAGCTCCTGCTGCCTTTGCCAATCAGGATAGCGCTTACTATTGGACGATCTGTAAAGTATATTGGAATTGGGCTTAAGTGTCTGCTGCAGAGAAAAATTGAGGTGCCGGTGCTTGATGCGACTGCCATCACGGTTTCTCTTATTACTAAGGATTTTTCTACCGCAAGCTCTATTATGTTTCTGCTTGGAATAGGTGAGCTCTTGGAGGAATGGACGCACAAGAAGTCTGTTGATGATTTAGCCAGAAGCATGTCACTTAATGTGAGCAAGGTATGGCTTAGGACACCTGAGAATCAGGAGATACTCGTTGAGTCTTCAAAGATTGAAAAGGGCGATAAGGTTGTTGTCCACATGGGAAATGTCATACCGTTCGACGGAGAGGTCTTAGATGGCGATGCGATGGTCAATCAGGCTTCCCTGACAGGTGAGTCGGTTCCGGTTCAAAGAACTGTCGGCAATACTGTGTTTGCAGGCACTGTTGTCGAGGAGGGCGAGATTACTATCAGGGTCAAGGAGGTTGAAGGAAACAACCGTTTTGACCAGATTGTTACTATGATAGAGGAGTCAGAAAAGCTTAAATCCGAGCTGGAGGGAAAGGCTGAGCACTATGCTGACAAGCTTGTGCCGTGGACGCTTGGAGCTACAGGGCTTACATATCTTCTGACAAGAAATGTGACAAAGGCTATGTCAATTCTCATGGTGGATTTCTGCTGTGCACTCAAGCTTGCAATGCCAATCTCTGTGCTTTCTGCTATCAGAGAGGCAAGCCTTTATAATGTAACAGTAAAGGGAGGAAAGTTCCTTGAGGCTGTTGCGGAGGCTGATACAATCGTCTTTGACAAGACCGGTACACTCACAAAGGCACATCCGACTGTGGTTGATGTGGTGAACTTCAATGATGAGTATTCATCTGATGACATGCTTCGTGTAGCAGCCTGTCTGGAGGAGCATTTCCCTCATTCCATGGCAAAGGCAGTGGTAGACGCTGCTTCTAAGAGAGAGCTTTCCCATGAGGAAATGCATACAAAGGTTGAGTATATTGTGGCTCATGGAATTGCAACCTCCATCAATGGCAAGCGTACTGTTATCGGAAGCTATCATTTCGTCTTTGAGGATGAAAAATGTGTTGTTCCTGCAGGAAAGGAGCCACTGTTTGAATCGCTTCCGCTGTATTATTCTCACCTGTATCTGGCTATTGAGGGTAAGCTTTCGGCAGTTATCTGTATAGAGGATCCTCTGCGTGATGAGGCAGCAGCAGTTGTTACTTCATTAAAGAAGGCGGGTATATCAAAGGTTGTCATGATGACAGGCGACAGTGAGCGTACAGCTTCTGTCATTGCGAAAAAAGTAGGTGTAGATGAATATTACGCCGAGGTTTTACCTGAGGACAAGGCTGCCTTTGTGGAGAGAGAAAAGGCTAAGGGCAGAAAGGTCATTATGATTGGTGACGGCATAAATGATTCACCGGCTCTTTCAGCGGCAAATGTCGGTATTGCAATCAGTGACGGTGCTGAAATTGCACGCGAGATTGCTGATATTACGGTGGGCTCTGACGATCTCTACCAGATTGTAACTCTTAAATATATAAGTAATGCTCTTATGAAACGTATAAAGAGCAACTATCGAAAGATTGTTGGTTTTAACTCAGGGCTCATTGCTCTTGGTGTGGCAGGTGTGCTTCCGCCGACTACGACAGCACTTTTGCACAATGGATCGACAATTCTTATCAGTGTGAACAGTATGAAGAATCTGCTTGAGTAGATTTTGGATGTAGTAAGGGGCGCTGCCGCGGGTACCGCGGTGGCACACGCACTATCCCGCGTGCTACGCTTCGTGGGTAAGATACTGTACGAAATTATGCTTGAAGGGTTTCTATGCTTGACGAAACCGTCGAAACGCGCCGTCCGTGGCGCGATTCTCCTCGCCCCTGCGTCCTTGCAGGGGCGTTTCTGCGCTTCATGGCATAATTTCTACAGTATCTAACTCACTGCGCTATTCGCACACGTGATAGTACGTGTGCCACCGCGGTGCCCGCGGCAGCGCCCCTTACGTTGTGGTGGAAATAATGTAGGAATTGTGATAAACTAACTCATATGTAGTGCAGATTATTTTTATATGAGGTTAGATTAGTGAAGGTTGAAGAGGTTATAAGCAGGGTTGCAGAGCTTTGCAGACAGCATGATGCCCAAAAGGTAATTTTATATGGTTCAAGAGCTAAAGGTACTGCATTGGAACGCAGTGATATTGATATAGCGGTATCGGGAGTGAAGGATTTTGATACGCTTTCTGATGAAGTGGAGGACTTACCTACCTTGTACAGTGTTGATTTACTGAATTTGGATACATGCAGGAATGATTTATTATTGGAGGATATCAGACAGTATGGACGCAAAATTTGAGAGACGTTTTAAATCTTTTTGTAATTCACTAGATGCGTTAGCTGAGGCAAGGCAGAGAGACCTTTCCGATTCGTTTGTTTTGAGTGGGACAAGTGCTAAATTTAGCATTACTTTTGATTTATCGTGGAAGGTAATGAAAGATATTCTGGTACAATATTATTCGATAACCGGGTTTGTTACAGGTTCACCGCGAGAGGTGTTACGTGAATCCTTCAAGGCAAAGCTGATTTCTGATGATGCGTGGATGGATATGCTTAAGGTCAGAAATGAACTTGCACATGACTATGATTGTGAGGTTGTAAGGACACATTGTAATACAATTGTTGAAAAATATATTGATTTGTTTTATGATTTTAAGAATACGATAGATGAATTATTGAAGGTTGGATAAATTTTTACGTAGATATATCTAATGCACAAAATTAACACAATATAGTAATAAAAACATAGAATTAAAGATAGCGATGACAAATATAGAAGTTGAAATAAACGATAATTATATATGTGTATATGAGAGGCTTAATGATGATTGCATTAGGCTTCTTCATATGTATGGGAAAAATCCGGTGTGTGTGGTGCCGGATATGCTTGACGGCATGAGAGTGACGGAGCTTGCGGAGTATTGCTTTTCTTTCAAGAGCATGCCTGAAAAATTGAAAACAGAGCTTGGGATTGATGATATTCTGCGTCCTGATATGACGGAGCTGTGTGATGATTATATCGAGAGGGTCATATTGCCGGACGGAATGAAAAAGATTGGCAGGCTGTGCTTTTATAATTGTTCAAGGCTGTCTGTGCTTGAGCTGCCATCCGACATATGTGATGTGGATGGTGACGCTTTCATGAACTGCACAAAACTTTATATGCTTGTGATGAGAGGCTCACCGAAGGATAAGTCGTGTCTTAAGCAGATTCTTTCACAGATAAGCACTCTTGTGAGGGTTAGATGGGCTGACAGTGATGGAAATGCGATTGCGCAGGCATGTTTTTTCGAGTACGACCAGACATATGATGAGATTGGTCCTGCTCATATTTTTAAGCTGAACATGAACGGAGAAGGTTTTCGCGCCAGACAGGCTTTTATGGACCGCGTGTTTGTGTGGAAGCAGTATGATGAAATATTTTCAGAGGCGATTGCGCAGGAGAGTGAGGATGACCTTTTAGATATGGCTTTTTACAGGCTTGTTTATGCGTATGAGCTTTCAAAAGAAGCTAGGCAGCAGTTTTTGGAGTATATTGTCAATCATAAAAAAAGGCTGTCTGAGCTTATCATAAGAAAAAGGGATTCGGGTTTGCTGCAGAGTTTTCTGGAGCTTAAAGATGGTGAGGAGAATTTTATCGCAGATGTCCTGGCTGTTACTGATATGCTTGCACTTGCAGCACAGGATGAATGGAGTGAGGGCAGTGTGATTTTGCATAGATTTAAGAAGGAAAATCTGTCGGTATCCAGGAAGAGGCGGTTTGAATTTTAGATTTATTGAGAAAATAAGGTTACTATAGTATAATAAATTCCGAAAATATTGCAGTAGAATAATACTCGCACCATTGGTGCAAGAAATGTAGAAGTATATGGGAAAGGAGGCAGCTTCATGAAAAAACATGTCCAGACAGATTCAGAGTGGCAGGAAGAAATGTCACAGAAAATAATAGATGAAATACAGTGCGAGTTGTATCTCGACATGCCTTTTATGAAGCTGGCGCTCTCGGCTCTTTCCCCAAAGGTGAACGAGCAGCTTTACTCCATGGCAACTGACGGCACATATATTTATTACAATCCAATCAGGCTGATTGATATATTTAAGAAAAATGGCATGTATCTGAACCGGGCTTATCTGCACAGTGTGCTGCACTGTCTGTTTTTTCACCTGTGGACTAAAGGTGAGAGGGATGAATTCCTGTGGAATACAGCATGTGATATAATGGTTGAGTATACGATTGATACAATGGAAAAGAAAAGCACAAAGCGTATCCTAAGCTATATAAGAAAAACCACGTATGAGAGGCTAAAAAAAGAGCGTATCGTGATTGCTCCCGGAGCCTTGTACGCGTGGCTATACAAGCAGTATGCAGAAATAGAGGCTGAAGAAATCACGGATATAGATGATACTGCAAACACAAAGGATAAAAATGAGCTTGCACTTCTGGCACGGGAATTTTACACAGATGACCATGCCCTTTGGCCGGAGGAGAAAAACGGCAATGCTATGCCACTAAGCTCATCCGAGGCTAAAAAGCAGTGGCAGAAAATATCCAGACAGACACGCATGGAGAAAAAACATTCAAAGGACAGTGAATCTGAGGGCGAGCAGGTAATGATGAGGGAACTGTCCGCAAAAAGAAGCAGACGAAGCTACAAGGAGTTTCTGCGCAGGTTTGCAGTGCTTCGTGAGGAGGTGCACGCAGATTACGATTCCTTTGATATGGGGTATTACGCGTATGGACTTTCGCTTTACGGCAATATGCCGCTCATTGAGCCTCTTGAAACGAGGGAGACATACAAGATAAGGGATTTTGTCATAGTACTTGATACGAGCTATTCTGTTAGCGGAGAGCTGGTGGAGCACTTTTTACAGGAGACCTTTACAATTCTCACGGAGTCGGACAGCTTTTTTGTCAGGAATAAAATACGCATCATACAGTGTGATGACAGCGTAAAGACGGACGAGGAAATTACAGATGAAAAGCAGATTAAGCCGCTTTTAAACAAGTTTACGCTCGTCGGAGGCGGAGGCACAGATTTCAGACCGGCATTTTCGTATGTGAGAGACCTTCTGGATAAGGGTGAGCTTAAGAACATGTGCGGACTTATATATTTTACTGATGGCAAGGGAATTTTCCCGGCAAAGTGTCCATCGTACAAGTGTGCATTTGTGTCGGTTGGTGCATATGAGGGTAATGAGGTGCCGCCATGGGCGATGCAGGTGGAGCTGGAGGAAACAATATGAATATAAAACAGGCAAAAAACGAAGTGAAAAATACAGTGAAAGCATACCTGTCAAAGGATGCACATGGAGAGTACGTGATACCGCAGATCAGGCAGAGACCGATGCTCTTAATCGGACCGCCCGGCGTAGGCAAGACACAGATTATGGAGCAGATTGCAAGAGAGTGCAAAATAGGTCTTGTGGCATATACCATCACGCATCACACGCGCCAGTCAGCGGTAGGACTGCCGTTTATAAAGGAGCGTGAGTATGACGGAAAGAGCTATTCCGTCACGGAATACACGATGAGCGAGATTATAGCCAGCGTTTATGAAAAGATGGAAGCAACAGGGCTTAAGGAGGGCATACTTTTTATTGATGAGATAAACTGCGTGTCCGAGACACTTGCGCCTACGATGCTTCAGTTTTTGCAGTGCAAGACATTTGGCAATCAGGCTGTTCCCAAGGGCTGGGTGATTGTTGCGGCTGGAAATCCGCCTGAGTACAATAAATCAGTGCGCGATTTTGATATGGTTACGCTCGACCGTGTCAGATATATATCGATAGAAGCGGACTATCAGGTGTGGAAGGAATATGCCAGAGATGTGCATATCCATGATGCACTTTTAAGCTATCTTGAGCTTCACCCAAACAATTTTTACCGGGTGGAAACTGACGTGGACGGTATGAATTTCGTCACGGCAAGAGGCTGGGAAGATTTAAGCAGCCTGCTTAAGGTGTACGAGGCGGGAGAACTTGCAGTCACGGAGGATGTAATAGGTGAGTTTATCCATCATCCTGATATAGCAGAGGATGTGTACGCATATCTGGAAATCTACAGAAAATACAATGAGGATTACGGTATAAGCGATATATTGTCCGGAAACGTGAAAAAGTCAGTATATAAACGTGTGTTTGATGCTGATTTCGATGAGAGAATCACTGTGGTGAATCTGCTTTTAAGCGGACTGACAGTTGTTTTTTCGGATGTGGCCAGAGAGCGGAAAATGGTGCAGCTATGGTATGAATTTTTGAAGGAATACAGAAAGTCACAAAGAAGCACTGAAGAGCAGCAGGAGTTGTACAACAGTGCTGTGGAGCAGTTTTCAAAGAATATGGAGATATTGAAGGAGAGCTCTCTTATTCTGCCAAAGGAGTATTACATCAGACAGGATGTATTAAGGCATATAAAGGGGGATTTTGATACGGTGATGGATGATTTTACCGAAGAATCAGAGAAGCTTTCAACTATGGAGGATGCGGCAGGAGAGAAGCTAAACCATGCATTTGATTTTGTGGAGGATGTATTCTCGGACGGCCAGGAGATGCTTGTCTTTGTTACAGAGCTGACCATCACACCGGAAATCAGCAGCTTTTTAGCTGAGAATGAATGTGAAAAATTTGATATCTACAATGAAAAGCTCATGGTTGGAAGTAACAGGACAAGGCTTTTAAAGGAGCTGGAGAGATAAATTCTGTTGATGTATGCAGGGAAGATTTGAAGGAATTATCTATGATTTATATATTTAGCGCTTTTTATGCTGAGGCAAAAAATATAATAGACCACTATGGCTTAAAAAAGGAAAAAAGCCCTGAAATGGTGAGATTTGATGTGTTTGCAAATGAGAGTATCAGGCTTGTGATAACAGGCGTAGGAGAAATCAATGCGGCGGCAGCGGTTTCAAATATCGGTGGTGCGTATGGGATTTCACCGGATGATGAGATTTTGAATGTGGGGTGTGGCGCTGGTTTTAGCAGTGATATCTGTTTGGGCAGCATATTTCTGGGAAACAAGCTCACGGAGCAGATGACAGGGCGTACATTTTACCCCGATATGCTGATGAACGCAAATTTCAGGGAGTGTGAAATAGTAACGGTCGCAAGGGCGCTTAATGAAGGGTGCGATTCGGTTGTATATGATATGGAGGCAGCCGCCGTTTATCAGGCAGCAGCGTTTTTCGTGGGACCGCATCGTATGCATTTTATAAAGCTTGTTTCAGATGCCGGTGAGAGAATTGACCAGTCGAAAATCACAGAGCTTTTTGCTTTGCAGGAAGACAAAATATGCGGCTATATTGATATACTTTTAAGCGTAGGTGGTAATAAAACTTCAATAGATGATAAGACTAAAGGCGAAAATATGGCAGACGGCAATGCGACAGATGATACTAAATCCGCTTGGAATATTGACAGGCTGACCAGCGATATGCGCTGTTCCAAGGTAATGGGGGATCAGCTGGCACAGCTTATAAAGTATTGCAGACTAAGTGGTATAGATTATAAAGCTGTTCTGGATGAGTACTATACAAATGGCTTGCTGCCGTGTGAGAGCAAGCGTGAAGGAAAGAAATGTCTGTTTGAATTGAAACAGAGATTGTTGTAAGAAGGAAATGTCAAATGTGCCAATACAATAAAATGTTTTCACATGTATATGTGGAAAAAGGCGTGGCCGAGCATCCACGTACAAAGCAGATTTTAGAAAAGCTGAATAATACAACAGTCATAGAAATTGACCACTACAAGGATGTTTTCTGCCGCAAAAAGCAGAGTATTTCTGCTCAAAGCAATGCCAAGGCGCTCATTCTGGCAGAGAATACAAGCGGCTGCATATATGAAGGTGCACCGGTGTGTCAGAGCTTTGGAAATGAGAATTTCTACTATTGCTCATGCATGATGAACTGTATATTTGACTGCGAATACTGCTATTTAAAGGGCATGTATCCGTCTGGTAATCTTGTGGTGTTTGTAAATTTGGAGGATATTTTTGCGGAGCTTGAAGCACTTCTGGCGCAAAAAAGCATATATCTTTGCGTATCATATGATGCAGACCTCGTGGCCATAGAGTCGCTTACCGGCTTTGTGAGGGAATGGATTGCTTTTACAAAAAAGCATGAGAATCTTACAATTGAAATCCGCACCAAAAGTGGCAGGTGTGATTTGTGGAGCAATTACGAAGCCTGTGACAGGGTAATTATTGCCTATACAGTTTCGCCTCAAAGGGTTGCAGCAGAGTATGAGCATTTTGCGTCCGCACCTATGGAGCGGATTCAGGCAGCAAAATGTGCTATGGATAGTGGATTTCCAGTGCGACTGTGCTTTGATCCGATGATATACTGCAAGGACTGGAGAGGTGAATACAGCAGGCTTGTTGATGACGTATTTTCACAGATAGACGGTTCTAAGCTGTGGGATGTGAGTATCGGAAGCTTCCGCATATCGCAGGATTATCTGAAGAAAATGCGAAAGGACATGCCTTGTAGTGCTGTGGTGAATTTTCCATACGACAATGTGAATGGGTATTACCAATATCCGGAAAACATACGAAGTGATATGGAAGAGTTTATGATACAGGCTGTATCCGAATATGTGGATAAGGACAGGATATTTATGTGGAAGTGATATTATTGCAATACATTTTCAATATATACACATAGTATAAAGGAGCGATCAGATGAACAAAGCAATTGTAACCGGGGCGTCTTCCGGCATCGGAAAAGCTATATGCAGGCAGCTTGCAGCGAATGGCTGGCTGGTTTACGGAATAGGAAGAAGCTTCAATGAAAGTGATGATATTGCAGGGATAGAGCGTATAGTATGCGATATTACCGATACCGCAAAGCTCATCAAGACAATAAAAGAAATTAATAAAAATCATGACATATCACTCCTCATAAACAATGCAGGCGTCGGCTTTTACGCTCTTCATGAGGAGCTTAATCCTGTAAAAATATCACAGATGGTGAGGACAAATCTTGAGGCACCGATGATTATCACAAATCTGCTGCTTCGCGATTTAAAGAAAAACAAAGGAACAATAATAAATATCTCATCAATCACTGCTGAAAAGACGAATCCGCATGGCTGTGCCTATGGTGCCACAAAGGCGGGGCTTACGAGCTTTTCCCACAGCCTGTTTGAGGAGGCGAGAAAGTACGGTGTGCGTGTGGTAAATTTAGAGCCTGATATGACCGATACCAATCTGTACAGGAATGCTGATTTTACAGTGGATGAAAATGAAGCTGCAAGAATACAGCCAAATGAGGTTGCAGACGCAGTGCTTTATGTTTTGGGGCAAAGAGAAGGCCTTGTGATGACAGATATCACCATAAGGCCACAGCTTCACAGAATTGCAAGAAAGTAAAGTGTTTATATTTTAAAAAGCATCAAATGCCATTCGAACGATTGACTTATAGTCATTAAGCGTCTGGCATTTTTTAATTTTCTTCCAGAGCTTTTCAGAGTCAGAAAACAGCCCATGCATATATGCCCAGATTTCCTTCATGCGGAACATGGCATCCTTTTCACCGGAAAAGATGGACAGATAACCGGATAAAATCTCATCATGCCAGTTCTTTAAGCGCTCGCGAAGCTCGGCTTTATCCATGCTTATACCCTTAAGCTCTGCGATAAGAGCAGGATTTGCAAACAGTCCGCGGCCTATCATGATTTCATCAATATCAGGGAAGCAGTCGGTTAGTGCCTTGAAACTATTAGTATCAGTGATATCTCCGTTGTAGCAGAGTATGGTTTTATCAGGATTTATTTTCTGCATGGCGAGGGCGAAGTCATCCATGCGCGGCGTATTTTTATAAAAATCCTTCTGGACTCTCGGATGCACGGTAAGCTCACTTATCGGATATTTACTGTATATTTCGATAAGCCTGGGCCATAGCTCATCATCGTTAAAGCCCACGCGGGTTTTTATTGAAACAGGAAAATCAGCTTTTGTATACAGATCATCAAGGAAGCTATCCAGCATATCAGGATATGCAAGTATGCCGGAGCCTCGTTTCTTGGATACGACGGTACCTGACGGACAGCCGAGATTTACATTTATCTCATCATATCCGTAAGGAACAAGCTGCCTGTGCAGGTCGATGACCTCGTCTGCCACTATAGACATGGCCTGCGGTATGAGAGTGATTCCGTCGTTGTTTACCGGGTCGATGTCTCTTTTTATCTTGGCATTCATGCGCTTTGCGGCAGGGATGAACGGTGTGTAGTATTTGTCTATGTAGTCAAAATGGTGGTGGAATGCGTTTCTTACTGTATATCCGGTCAGCCCTTGCATCGGTGCGAGAAAAAATTTCATGTGATTGTGAATCTCCTCATTTATGATTAATCAGATTACTGCATGCTACGCATTCGCGTAATCTGACTCTACTTTTTGATCCTTTAATCATAATATGGGAAAAAGCCTGAAATGTAAACCCCCATAACGTGAAAAGAAGCCGAGGGAAGCGGCTTCTTTTCGAGGAGTTTAGTTTATGAAAAAATGTTTAAAAAAGGGAATTTGTAAAGGTGTATCTCCTTTACAGGTATTACTATACTAAATAAATTTGTCCAAATTGTGTCCTTAATCGAAAAGAATAATAAAAAACTTAAATAATTTATGAAGAAAAAAGCTAAAAAAATCATTTGAATTTGCACATTGAATATATTGAAAAAAAATTGATAATTAGATACAATAGACAGTAAACGGGTAATTGTATCGGTTGAATACTTATGGTTAGGGAGCAGATAATATGAGTTATGCAGATAAAGTTTTTGTAGCGATGTGTCAGGATATTCTGGAAAATGGCACAAGCACTGAGGGAGAGCTGGTGCGTCCCCACTGGGAGGACGGAACAAGCGCCTATACAATAAAGAAGTTTGGTGTCGTCAACAGATATGATTTGTCAAAGGAGTTTCCGGCTATCACTTTAAGAAAGACATATATCAAGAGTGCAACGGATGAGCTTCTTTGGATATGGCAGAAGAAATCCAACAATATCCATGATTTAAAAAGCCATGTGTGGGATGAGTGGGCAGATGAGGATGGTTCAATCGGCAAGGCCTACGGATATCAGCTTGGTGTAAAGCATCAGTATAAGGAAGGCATGATGGATCAGGTGGACAGAGTCATCTATGATTTGAAGCATACACCTTTTTCAAGAAGAATACTTACCAATATATATGTGCATCAGGATCTGCATGAGATGAATCTGTATCCGTGCGCATACAGTATGACATTCAACGTGACACAGAAAAAGGGTGATGACAGGCTCACATTAAATGGTATCTTAAACCAGCGCTCACAGGATGTGCTTGCGGCGAACAATTGGAATGTATGCCAGTATGCGGTGCTTATGCATATGCTGGCGCAGGTGTGTGATATGAGAGTAGGAGAGCTGGTGCACGTGATTGCAGATGCACACATTTACGACAGGCATGTGCCAATCGTGAAGGAGCTGATTGAGAGACCGCAGTACGATGCTCCAAAGTTCTGGCTCAATCCTGACATAAAGGATTTCTATCAGTTTACAACGGATGATATCAAGATAACAGACTATGTGACAGGTGAGCAGATTAAGGATATACCTATTGCGGTTTAAAGAATGTGGATATGAAGCAGTTATAAGAAGGTCATTGTTCACTACTTTGTGTGAACAGCAATGATTACAACAGGGAGAAAATTATGAATTTAATAGCAGCAGTTGACAATAACTGGGCAATTGGAAAAAATAACCAGTTGCTCGTTCGGATACCTATGGACCAGAAGTTTTTCCGCGAGATGACTACAGGAAAGGTTGTAGTCATGGGCAGAAAGACACTCGAGAGCTTTCCAAACAGCAGACCTCTTAAGAACAGAACCAACATAGTGCTCACACATAACCCATCCTATGAGGTGGAGGGCGCTGTCGTGGTTCACTCACTTGATGAGCTTCACAAGGAGCTTGAAAAATACAATTCAGAGGATATTTATATCATTGGTGGACAGAAAATTTATGAGCAGCTCGTGGATGAATGCGATGTAGCCCACATCACAAAGGTGGACTTCGAGTATGATGCGGATGCATATTTTCCAAATCTTGACGAGAAGCCTGAGTGGCGGATTACGGGAGACAGCGAAGAGCAGACATACTTTGATTTGGAGTTTTATTTCCTTCGATATGAGAAAGTAAAATAAACTATTAAATAGAAACGAGGATGACAGCAGTATGGACATCACAGGAAGAAAATTATTTGTAAAAGCATTGGAGGAGGAAGGCGTAGATACTATTTTTGCCTATCCGGGAGGAACAGTTACAGATTTATTCGATGAGTTATACAAGACTAATTCAATCAATCTGGTTCTGCCGAGACATGAGCAGGGCCTGATTCATGAGGCTGAGGGCTATGCCAAGTCTACAGGCAAGGTGGGTGTCTGCCTTGTGACAAGCGGTCCAGGTGCTACCAATACAGTTACAGGTCTTGCAGATGCGCATTATGACAATGTGCCGCTTGTGTGCTTTACAGGACAGGTACCGCTTCCACTTATCGGAAATGATGCCTTTCAGGAAGTGGATATAGTCGGAATCACCAGAAATATCACAAAGTATTCTGTTACAGTCCGTGACAGAAAGGACCTTGGAAAAATCATAAAGATGGCATTTCATATTGCAAGGACCGGAAAGCCGGGCCCTGTACTGATTGATTTGCCAAAGGATATCCAGACCGCGTCAGGTCCGGCAGAGTATCCGGACAAGGTGGAAATCAGAGGCTACCGTGTAAATGATACAGTACATGTCGGACAGCTTAAGCGTGCCTACAAGATGTTAAAGAGCGCCAAAAAGCCGCTTATCCTTGCAGGAGGCGGTATAAATGTTGCAAGAGCCAATGAAAACCTGCGCCGTTTTGTGGAGGCAGAGAATGTGCCTGTTGTCACTACAATAATGGGTAAGGGAGCTATACCTACCACTCATCCGCTTTATGTGGGAAACTGTGGTATGCACGGCAAATATGCGGCAAACAAGGCAGTCAGTGAGTGTGATTTACTTTTTTCAATAGGTACACGATTTAATGACAGAATAACCGGTGACTTAAATGAGTTCGCTCCAAAGGCAAAGATTGTACATATTGATGTGGATACTGCATCTATTTCACGAAATGTAGTGGTTGATGTTCCTATCGTTGCAGATGCCAATGTGGCGCTCGACAAGTTAAACGAGTGGGCTGAGCCGAAAAAGACTGCTGAGTGGCAGAAGCAGATTAAGGCATGGGATGAGGAAAATCCTCTTGGCATGAGAAGAGACAAGGGTATGACACCTCAGATGATTATGGAGCATATCAATAAGAACTATAAGGATGCAATCTACGTTACAGATGTAGGTCAGCATCAGATGTGGGCTACACAGTACTTAGAGCTTGACAGCAACAGCCAGCTTCTTACATCGGGAGGTCTTGGAACCATGGGCTTTGGTCTTCCGGCAGCAATAGGTGCAAAGATTGCAAATCCTGACAAGGATGTTGTATGCATAAGCGGTGACGGTGGACTTCAGATGAATATACAGGAGCTTGCCACCTCAGTTGTACAGGGAGCAGGAGTGACCATATGCGTGCTCAACAACTATTATCTGGGCATGGTGCGCCAGATGCAGCAGCTTTTTTATGGCAAGCGTTATTCTGCGACCTGCCTTCGAAGAAGAAAGGGCTGCCCGGATGAGTGCAAGGGACCAAACGAGGCATGTCCGCCATACACACCGGATTTTCTCAAGCTTGTTGAAAGCTATGGTGGACACGGAATCCGCGTGGAAAAGGAAGAGGATATCGATGCAGCCTTTGCAGAGGCAAAGAAATATAAGGATGTACCTGTAATTATTGAGTTTATGATAGCTACGGATGAGATTGTTCTTCCAATGGTTAAGAGCGGAAATCCTATGAGCGAAATGATTTTAAAGTAGGAGGTGCAGAAGATGAATAATAATGAAATGAAAAACAGATGGATTGCACTTTATGTGGAGAATGAGGTCGGTGTTTTAGCAAAGGTTTCAGGACTTTTCTCTGCAAAATCCTACAATTTACAGTCTCTTACGGTTGGAACCACAGAGGATGAGACTATTTCCAGAATGACTATTTGCGTTACAAGCGATGATATTACCTTTGAGCAGATAAAAAAGCAGCTCAACAGAATGGTCGAGGTCATCAAGGTTATTGACCTGACTGATGTGCCTCTGCATATGAAGGAAATACTCTATGTCAGGGTATCAAAGCTCACCCGTGAGGAAATCACCGATATCTTCCAGACAGCGCAGGTTTTTAATATTGACGTGGTGGACAAGAATGCCGACAGCGTGATCTTAGAGAGCAAGCTCACAGAGCACCGCAATGATGATCTTATAGCCCTGCTCAAGTCACAGTACAAGCATATCTCGGTTGTGCGCGGTGGTGCCGTGGCCATTGAAGCTATGAGTACCGGCTGCCGCTAGATTATGGTATTAATAAGGGGCAATATCTGTTGGCAGATATTGCCCCTTACGCCGTGATACATTTTAAAGAGTCGGCTAATCTATATATATTGCCAAAGAGAAAGGGACGAGAAGAACCCTAACATGTATTTATAAGCGATTACGAAGTGACTTAGATATTGTTAGAATTATGCCATGAAACACAGAAATGCCCTGCCATGGAAGGCAGGGCAAGGTGTTATGCGCCATGGACGGCGCATTAAAGCCGGTTTCGTCAAGCATAGAAAACCCTAAAGCATAATTCTTACAATTATCTTAGTCACGTAGTTTTAAGCGCATAAATACATGTTAGGGTTCTTCTCGTCCCGTAGTATTGTCATAAAATTAGCGAGCCGCAACCTCAATAATTTCACCAACATACATAGTGTGCATATCGTGATCGCCGTACCATTGATGCATAATGGCTTTGTCTGTAAATGAAGCCTCTTCAATAGGCACAGCAGCCATCTTGCGGCAGAGGAATACAAGATTTGCCTCATCCGGATATGGTATGCCATGGCGTGTAGCAGGAGTCAGACCGGCCTTTGACCATTTGTCTTCGCCACGTCCTGAGTGAGCACCACAGTATTTTAAGGCATCGCGGTATTTCTCGCTTAGGAAAGAAAGTGAGAAAAACTCACCATTGTCTATGAAATCCTTAGTATATCTTGATTCCCTGATAAAAATAAATACGACATTTTTGCCCCAGAGGACACCGGTTCCACCCCATGAAACGGTCATGGTGTTTGATTTTTCCTTGTCGCCGGCTGTCACGAGAGCCCACTCCTTACTGAGCTTGGTGAATGGATTGATATCGAGCATGTCGATTGGATATGGCTGAAATGTATGCATAATTTTCCTCCTTAATATTAATAAAATTGACAAATGCTGCTAAGTGACATATAATACACTTAGTAAGGCAGTCGGTAGGTGAGTGCACTTCACCTGATCCGGCAAATTAAGTTAATAAGTTATCGTAAGAGATAGCCGTTCCCAGACTTTACCAGAGGCAGGACGGCTATTTCTTATGTTTTCTGTGAGTATCTATGTATGTCAGAATCGCTACCAGCATGATAACGAAAGTAAATAAGTCGTTCCAAGAAACCATAATAATCATCCTTTCCGTAAGACTCGGATCAGATGAGAGCACGTCCCCCAACCACCTTAGTAAGTGTATTGTATGCAGTGCAAGTCAGAAAAATCTGAGATTTTCCTGACTGTACGGGCAGTCGCCCTATCAAATTAAAAATATATAAAAAGTGCTCAGCAAGCTGGCATTTTTATATATTTTCAATTTGGCACTGCTCGTTGCCTACGCTCATTATATCATATGCGCTGCACTTTGTGCATATTATTGTAAAAAGATATTAAGGTAATAATATTCATGAAAAATCTGCACATTTTACAACAGGAGTCAATTGATGAGGGGCGGCTTCAGGTGAGAGTACGACAGAAAAACATGGGGACGCCGGTTGCGGATGCAAGGGTGTCAGTCAGCTATTCCGGGGATCCGCAGGGAAAGATAGAGGAGACTGATACCAACGAATCGGGAAGCATAGAGGCAGTTGAGATTGCCACTCCGCCACTTGAGTATTCTATGTCGCCCAGTGAGTCACAGCCATATTCGGAGGTGACGGTAACTGTTTCAGCTAACGGATACAGAAATATCACTGTTTCGGGCGTTGAGGTGATGCCAGACAGACTTTCCATACAGGATATTGAGCTGGAAGTACTTGATGCACCGGGAAATGATGTGGACAATATTGTTATTCCGGCACATACACTCTACGGTGATTATCCTGCCAAGATACCTGAGCCGGAGATTATGCCGGTTGCTGAGACCGGTGAGATTGTACTTAATCGTGTTGTGATTCCGGAATATGTTATTGTGCATGATGGGGCACCATCGGATTCCACAGCGGCAAATTATTATGTCAGATATAAGGACTACATCAAAAATGTCGCATCCAGTGAGATATATGCGACATGGCCTGATGCCACTATAAGGGCAAATGTGCTTGCAATTATGTCATTTACATTAAACAGGATATATACGGAGTTTTATCGCGGAAAGGGCTATAATTTTAATATCACTTCGTCCACGGCATATGACCACAAATTCATCTATGGCAGAAATATATATGACAATATCTCGCTGATAGTAAATGAAATGTTTGAAAACTATCTGTCGAGACCTAATGTGAAGCAGCCGATTCTGACGCAGTATTGTGACGGACAGAAGGTTTCATGTCCGAGCTGGATGACCAGATTGCGTTTGCGTATAAACTCTCTCCAACCCCAGTATTTACAAGGGGTTGGAGGTATAAAAGTAAACATCAATAGTGGCCTCTTTTTTATTAAACACGATTTTTTCCACTACGGATTTCAATAAATCATTGCGTGTTTGCATAGAGAGCTCTTCATTGAGCAGACTATCGTATACTGTTTTGATTTTGCTGCGGAGTGCAGCAGTGGTGTCTGATTTTGCAGCAGGTTTTGGTAGTGTATTTATGCGACTCTCTATACTATTTCTCTCTTCCAGAAGCAGTTTTTTATTCTTACGATACTCTTCGATAGTATCGATTCCATCCATATAAGCCATTTTAATACGTTTTTCTTTCTTTGCGAGTTCATCCAATTGATTCTGATAAATATCAATAGCTGCAGGATAGTTGCTTTGAGAATCTGTATTAATAACCTTGAACGATAGATTTTCAGAGCTAATAGCATCTTTTAATGCTGCTAGAACCATAGGAACTATTTTCTTTTCTGATATAGCATGTGAAACATTACATTTTCCTTTCAAATATCCATAGCACTGCAGGTAAATGTACCGTTTGCCTTGTTTATTGGCACCTGCAAGAGAAATAGACAGCGACCGGCCACAGGCAGAGCATTTTACTATACCGGAGAGCCAGTGAGAACATACACCGGATGGCTTGGCATATCGCGGGCGATAATTTGACTCAAGCCGGACTTTTGCCCTTTGAAACTGTTCAGGAGATATAATCGGTTCATGTGCTCCGTCGGCAATAATCCATTCGGTCTTGTCTTTTGGACGTGATGCAGAATCCCTTTTATTCCAAACAGATTTACCGGTATATACTTCATTGGTCAATATGTATTTGATTCCCCTGTTTTCAAAAGACTTACCGGCCCGCGTTTTATATCCAAGAGCATTGAGCTGACGTGTGATCTCGATGATAGAGTAACCCTGCTCAGTGTATAGATTGAAAATCAAACGGACTATTTCAGCCTCTGATTCCACAATAACAGGAGTTGCTTTGTGTGCCGTAATAGAATATCCGAGGGGTGGACTTGCCTGAAAATTACCGCGCATAGCATTTTCAGTCATGCCTCTTGTAACTTCCCCGGAAAGCCGTATAGAGTAGTATTCGTCCATCCATTCAATGATCCTTTCAATGAGAGTACCAAAAGGACCATCAACAAGAGGTTCAGACACACTTATTACCTCCACGTTATTCTTTCGGAGCAAAGATTTGTATACAATGGACTCTTCCTGATTCCGGGCAAATCGTGAGAACTTCCACACAAGGATCACATCAAAAGGATGTTCCTTGGATTTGGCCAGTCCGATCATGCGCTGAAAGTTTGGACGTTTATCTGCCTTACGTCCGCTTATGCCGTCCTCCTCAAATATGTATTCGTTTGACAGTATGATATTATTTTTGGCAGCATATTCCAAAAGAAGTCTGCGCTGCGCATCAGGAGATAGCTCTTCCTGTTTGTCTGTTGAGACTCTGATATATAGAGCACCAGTGCGTAGTTTTTCCATATTACACATATCCTTTCTAAAAATATATGAAAAAAGGGTACAAAAATAACATCTGTCTCTCGACAAATGCCACTCCGAAAGGTATAATATGTCTTGCTTAGGACTTATACTCTTCGGAGTACAGGTTACATCGCCTTGGTGTTGGTAGCGCCAGGGCGATTTTTTTATTATAAAGCTTTGTATAACGTAAAAGACCTCACATTTCTGTGAGGTCTTCAATAATAACTTAGATATTTTATAATGCCCTATAGGCAAGATTTTTATTGCTTAGTTATTATATGATATTATATGCCTCACGTCAACAGTTTATTCAAATAAATATAAAGATTTTACTTTATCGTTTATTTTGTTCATTGCCGATTCTGATAAAGAAATACCATAAAGAAAATCAGTAGATTTCTTTGGAATATAAATCCTTTGCTTACTTATTGTCGTTATTTGATTTACAATGGCCATAGAACCTAATTTCATTTTTTCTATTTCAAGTTCATTTCTTTTTAAATAGAATAGTTCATTTTGGAATTTGGCAAAAGTTTGAGAAATATTTTCCTTATATTGTATTGCATTTTCAAGTTTCTTTTTCAATTCTAAATCATCAATATTATTGACCTCAGGAGAATTTATCAATTTAATGGTTGTGTTAACAAAATTCTGCATTTCTTTCAACTTATCTAATTCTTCTTGAGCTGCGGCAATCTGTTTCTTTTGTAATTGATTTATTTTTTTATATAATTCAGTACCTAAATCAACGCTTCGTTCATGAACAGCCCTTCCATCGGTTGAAGATAATGGAATAACTGTAATTACATCAGCATTCCTTTTATTATCATTATCTAAGACTAAAGCTAAATGAAGTCCACCAAGTTCCTTGCCAACATTAAAACCAAAATTAACACGTAATACATTTCCTCGGTTATATCGCATAAGTTTGGTTGAATCAAATTTATCCTCGAAGGAAATATATTTTACAAAATCTTCGAGCCAATATGAAATTAAATTAGTTTTCTTAAGTAAGTCAGTAGATCCATCACTGATATATGACTCTAATAATGAATTCACCTTACGAATAGACCTCTTTTTATGTTGAATTATCTCTTCTTTTGTAAAATTTTGTGACATAAAAGCCTCCTTAAAATTTTCTTCTCATTTCAACGACTTTACCAGTATCATAACGTGATACAAGATTATTGTATAATGTATTAACGAGTATCACATTGTGCTCACTCATTAAATCGAAGTATGGTTTAAAAGAGGAAACAAAATTATCGTATTTATTAAGCTTACCCTTATCAGTTTTGAGCGAATTTGCCTTTTCATAAGTATCTGTAAAACAACGCTGAATCATATCATGAACGTATTGCTGTTTCTCTGCTACAAATTTATCTTTCACAGGATATGGGGACTGTGTACAGCCGGCGCCACCTATAGCAATTAATTCATCAAGTTTTAATTCCATAAGAGCATATCTTTCAAAAAAGACAGATGGTGTTTTTGTAGTAGTAATTAAATGAATGCAGTCGTTGATAATTTTTTCATTTTGCTTGGGATTTACCATAGTTCCTATAGGTACAGATGAGGGAATACTATTTATTAAGCCCGATGAGTATTCATCGTAATAATCCACTTTCTTTTTATAATCAGTATATTTATATAAAAAGTATGATCCACACCCTATAAGTGCAATACCAAATGACGCAATCGTTATTATCCCGGCAATTATTGAAACAATGCCTCCGATTAGAAATAATATTTTATAAGCATAGAGTGTGTTATATGGAAGTATAGTTGGAGCAACAACTTGATAAAACTGTGGAACAGGTATGGTTTGTACTGTCGCTTTTTTTCTAACGGTAGAATAGGCTGTGTTGTTTTTATATGAAGATGACTCCTTTTTTGATGATTTTTTTCGTTTTTTGCCACCGACTTTGGTTGTATATGATATTCCAGTACCGGGTATTGAAACTCTTGCATGAGTACCACTTTTGGAATTAAATGAAATACCACCTCCGCGTCCACCAATGCTTATACCATGACTTTTTTTACCGACATTAAATCGAACACCAGGGGCAATTTTAAAACTTTTTCTAAATCGTAATCCCATAAAAACCTCCTTAAAATTTTCTTCTCATTTCAATGACTTTACCAAGTATCTTAACTGGGGTAGTATCTATTTCTGATTCAGTAAAACGCATAGGCTCATATACAGGATTCTGTGGTATGAGAGCAATCCCTTCTGCATATTTCTGCAATCGTTTGCAAGTTGCATCATGTCCATTGACGAGAGCAATCACAAGATCACCTGATTCGGCATCATCGACACGTTGTACGATAACGGTATCACCATCATACAGAGTAGGTATCATGCTGTCACCCTTAATCAGCAGACCGAAGTAATCACCCTTTGCAGCTAAACCGGGAGAAATCTCTATTTGACCGATCACTTCCTCAACAGCCTCTTTTCCATATCCAGCAGCCACACGACCGAGAACTGGGATAGTGTAGCCGGATTCTATTGGTACAGCATCTATACCATTATCCTCTTTTTCGGTAACCCATCCCATAATATATGCAGGAGAAACTTTGCATATATGTGCAATAGCTTCAATTTTATCAGATGGAATATTTGTTATAATATTATTTTCGTATTTATATAATGTTTGTTTTGAAACATCTATTTTATCGGCAAAATCAACTTGACTATATCCAAGAGAATTGCGCAATTCCTTTATTCTTTCGCCAATTGTCAATAGTGATTCCTCCCCTCTTATATGTTGTAACTTGATAATAGCACAAAAATGTTAGCTATGCAATAAAAAATGACTTGACAAGTTACAAAAAGGTGATATAGTGAAAGTAACTTAAAAAGATACGGAGGTGATAAAGTGATAAAGGTTGACGAGTTACGAGGTGCAATTGCAAAAAACGGATACTCGCAAAAGGATGTTGCCAGTATGATAGGGGTGACACCGAAAACATTCTATGAAAAAATGAAAATTGGAGTTTTTGGGAGTGATGAAATTGAAATAATGATTAATAAGCTTCATATTGAAGATCCAATGTCAATTTTTTTTGCACATAAGTAACTTTAAAAGATACTAATTTTATACCCAAGAGAGGAGAGAATCATGTATGAAGTAATACTTTTACTCCTGGTTTACATAATTGCAATATCGTGCATTGCAATTATGAACAAAATATCACCAGGAAATAGGATGTACACAGCGTGGGTAGCGTTTGTGTGCGTGGCGCTTACAGCTTTTGTAATTGTTTACGAAGCTCTGGGGAAAGCTCATTGAGCTTAACTAAGGCGTCAGCCCACTGATGTCTGTTGAGAGCTGCGTTGATGTCAATGATTTTATCAAGCAATTCATCTGGGAAATAAATGAGTGCGAGAGCATAAGTAGCCCCATAATTCTCAAGAACATCAGCAGAGGCATGAGTGACACACTGACCAGCATAACGCATATAATCTTCAAAAATCCCACGCTTGTAAAAATAAGATGTTTTACGAAGCTCGGCTTCATCATCCAGTTTACGCATTTTATAAAGATGATGATTATTGAGCAGGGTAGTGATTATAGGCGAGAGAATCGCGCTAATTGCTATAACCACAGTGATAGTTATAGTTGAATCAAATTTCATTTTTATTAGAACCTCCTTTCATCTGCGATTATAGCACGGAAAAAGGAGTACAGAAAGGGAAAAACCATGTGGAAAATATTTTTCAACTACAAGGACAAGAGCAGATGCACTGTGAAGGGAAAAGGAACCATCACACCGGGGTTGGCGGTGAAATGCTTTTACCGGTATGGACTCCATGCTGCAGAGAGCATATATCAGCAGTACCCCAAGAAAGACCATGAGCCGGTACCACTGAAAGAGAAGATGCAGGAGCTTGGTATAGAGGCAAAAAACTAAAAACAGCATTGCTGCAGGCGGAAACGCTGTTGGACAGGATGCAGGGGGAAGGAGAGTGAGACCGTGAAGAAATTAAAGACAATTTACATTGATACAGAAAAAGGCCTTGTTGTTATTAATGGAGAGCCTGTTGAAATGATAAGTCATTTAAATATTGAAGCTGATGGAAGAAAATGGAGCCTTGCAATTTCAAGGACTGAAAAATACGAAGCTCCAAAGATAGATTAGAATTTTAGGCCAGGTACAATACCGGCTATCAGATCAGCCAGATATTTAGTAACAATGGCAATTTCTTTCTGGAAACGATTTTCCATATGAGCAATTAATGAATTTTGGACTTGAAAGTCACCAGAAATATATTCATCTACGAATCCTGCATCAGAGAGCTCTTCGATTGAATAAATAACATCATCTTCAGAACATGAAGACAAGGCTGGAATATTTTTATAGAAATCAAGTTCGAAATATTTGGCATCTGATTTTGAATAGCCATTTTTAAGCCTTTCAAGGTAGGTTTTGTATATGGCAGTGAGAATTTTTGATGTATCTTTTGTGAATTCCATATATGTATGCCTCCTTCCTCAATACTCGGACGCTGCAACGTCCTGTAAGGAGAGTATACGACCGGAAAGCAGAAAAAGGCAAGATTTAATACACAGAATACAGAGGGAGGAAAGAACGTGACAAAGGAAGAAGCACTCAGCCTTGAGAAAATCATCACCAAGATAGATAGAGCAGGAGAGGCAGACTACAGGAAGAAGGAAGAATATAACAGATTCTGCATGAACACAAGGGAAGATTGGAACGAGGAACAATATCAGACACTTAGGAGAGAGAAAATTCTCACAGAAGCAGCGTACCTTGCGAGTCTTGTCGAGCTCAAGGCAGAAGTGAAGAACATGCTGACTCAATAGAAAATACAACCGGCAAGCCCGTGGATGAAATTTGAATTAGGAAGGAGCGTGAGAAATGCTAAACATAATTCAAAATGATTTTGAACCTGCAAATACAACATATTTGGATGAGGATAAAGTCAATCTAGTTGTAGAAAGTGTAATTGAAACCATAAAAGAAGGACTCCCAGAGGAAGCCCAAACAGTAGAAGCACTTGAATTTATAACAGATCGGATTAAAGAGAGAGTGAAAGAAAAACGAATCGAGTTATAACTGCTTTTCAATTAAATCCTGTAGAGAGTATACGACTGGGAAGCAGAAAAAGGCAAGCGAACATGCAGTATAAGCATAGTATTTACCGGAGGTGATAACCATAGCACTCAAATATAGGATATTCGTTCACACTCTGGAAGATGATCAGATATATCGTTTTGACGATCTGACACAGGAACAGAAGAAAAAATTAGAACAAAAACTAATAGAACAAGTAGAAAATGTGCCATTGAGACTTGCGGAGGAGGCATAGACTGCATCTGCAGTCTCAGTGGACAAGCTTAAAAATGACAAATTAAATAATATACTTCTGGGCTTGATGGAGCACCGAAAATGCTATTTAACTCCTGTAAATTAAACTAAAACTTCCATCTATACATACGTAAACCTATTTTGTACATACAAATCGGTGCTCCGTCAAGCCTGGAAACGAACAGAAAGGACAGGACATGAAAAAAAGTGAAATTTTAATAACGACAGGCATAAGCTTCTTTCTCCTGTGTAGCATGGGCATAGACAGTCCGGTGCCACAGGGACAGATGCTTGTTATTGGAGGGATGCTCATATCAGTGTGTGTGACGCTTTTGGGATTCTGGTTTGAATGGATCAAAAAAGGACAGCGCGAGAGCATCCAAAGGACAATGGAAATAAGGAGGGCGGGCAAGATTGCTGCAGAGGATACAAAAAGTACGCTCTCAGTTAGAAAGACAGAGCGCGGCCGCATACATAACAGAGACAGCGACAAAGAAAAAGCACAGGAGAGAAGAGTCATTTGATGCCGTTTTGCAGGCAGAAATAGCAAAGCTCAAGGCCTCGAACAGAGGCTGATTTAAAACATTCTAAAGTATTAAAGTTAGGAAAAACTATGGCATACATCCAGGATACTTATTACCTGGGAGATTATATAGCGACTGAGATAAAGTTTATAGGAAGGAATGGAGCCAAAGGTGAGAGGAGAGCCAAGAAGATAAAAGCTACTCCCGAACAGATGGCAAGGCAGAATCAGTGGACGAGGGAAAAGAAAGAGAAATACCTGATACTTGCTAACTTCCGTACAGGAGATGTATGGGTGACTCTCAAGTACCCAAGAGGGACAAGACCGGATGCTGATAGAATCAAAAGGGACTGGAAAGTATTCACAACGGAAATGAGAAAGCTATACAAGAAGCTGGGCATTCCGTTTAAGTGGGTGAACCGCATGGAGATAGGCAAGTTCGGAGGCCCACATATACATTTCCTCTGCAATCGTGTGGACAACATCGACACACTCATAAAGGACACATGGCACAAGACCATTGCTGATCTGATTGTCCCGGGCAAGAACTACGTAAACATTGCTCCATGTCATGATAGCTATCAGGCAGATGGAGAGGGAAGCGGAAGAGGCAGGAGACCGGATAATAGCCGAAGCCGGAGACATGTCTTTTAACCGCGACCTGTATGCGTGGCATCAGGCCGGACAGACACTCACAAAGGACTCAAGCATAGTAAAGCTCATAGAGGAGATGAGCATAGCCACACAGGGCACGCTAAAGGACCTCACAAGGACAATGGGATTCAAAGGACCTCATGACTTTACCAGTCTTGAGAATGCATATATACGTACACTGGATAAAGCTCTGATGAATATGGTATCAGGTGGAATGAGCTATGATGCAGCAGTAGAACAGGCAGTTCGGGAGATGGCAAAGAGCGGTTTGAGAAGTGTAGACTATGCCAGCGGACGAACTTACCAGCTTGATACTGCAGTAAGAATGTGTGTAAGAACATCAGCTCACCAGCTTTCGGCCAAGATAAGCAACAGAAACTGTGATATTATGAACACGGACCTTGTGGAAGTGTCAAAACACTGGGGAGCACGTCCGTCACATGCTGTCTGGCAGGGCAAGATATACTCACGCTCCGGAAAGAATAAGAAATATCCACCATTCTCGGAGTGCCACTATGGAGAAGCAGACGGATTGTGCGGAATAAACTGCCGTCATATATTCTATCCGTTTTTCGAGGGCATCAGCGAACCGAACACGTGGCCGGATGAACCGGAACCGAAAGAATATAACGGCAAAATGTACGATTATTACTCAGCCACACAGAAACAGAGAGCTATGGAGAGAGGGATAAGAGCCACCAAGAGAGAAGTTGAAGCCATGAGGTCCATAGGTGGGGAGACAGGAGACCTGCAGTCACAGATAAAGAAACAGGTGAAGGAATACCACAAGTTTTCCCACAAGATGGGAATAAGCCCGAAAGATAACAGGCTGAGAGTGGTAAAGGGCAGCAGTGACCTTAACAGGACGGAGACAATAAAAGCACATAATGCTACAAAAACAGATACAACAGCTATTAAAAATAAGCTTGAAAATACTGCAAATGATGGTACAATGAAATTGAACCTGCAGTATTTTGCAGAGAAAGATATAGTAAATCAAAGCTCAAATTCTCTTAAAAGAGCGATTAGAAAGTATCAGACCGGTATAGCTGAACATGAAGATAAAATATCAAATCCACAAGCATATGTTTCGGACTGGGATAATAAAGACGAGAGAGAACAAAAAGGGCTGATTAAACACTGGAATAAAGAAATCAGAAATTTTAATCAATCTATAAATGATAGAATTAAAGAATTGAAAGACAGGGGGGATTATGATGAGTGATGAATTTAAATACATAGTTTCAAGAGTGCTGGATAATGCAAACGATGCAATATCAGAGGCAAAAGAAAATCCCGAAGATGATTTTTACAAAGGCAGGAAAATGGCTTATTATGAGGTATTAGACACCATTAAGAATGAGCTTAAAGCAAGAGATGCTGACTTAAAAGAGTTTGGTCTTGATATTGATTTGGAAAATGTAATTCTGTAATAGATATTATTAAGTCGGTAAGACAGAGATATCCGGAATATTTAGAACTGAACATGATCCAAAAACAATACATAATTTCAAGGGTGATAAGTGTGGAATGATGATAAATTTTGATTAACAAAGCTGCCAAAGGAGTAAAATAAAATACTCCGGGCATATAAAGTTGTTTGAATATTCAGGACAATGTGATATACTCAGACTAAGGGGTGAGCAAATGTCCACAGAAGAATATTGGTACAGGTGTCCTAAATGTGGATATCCGAAGATGATAAAGTATCGAAATGATACAAAGCTGAGGAATTTCCCGGGATACTGCAAGAGATGTAAAAAAGAATCAATTATCACAATAGAGCCAAGAGCCAAATAATTAGATCCAAGTGATTTAGTTATTTGGCTCTTTTTATATTTTAGCGGAAAGGTGCATCCTGAGGGCATGTCGGTACTTTTTTCACTCCGTTTTTTTCAGCCGGCAGCAGTGCAATCCTGCTCTTTCCGATTCCCTACCGCAGAAAATGCGGTTAATAAATTATTTTAGGAGGATACCATGGAGAACATTTTTAAGATCATGAAAGACTTTGGCATAGAGATGCCGGAGGACAAGAAAGCAGACTTTGAGAAGTCTGTTCTTGAGAATTACAAGACAGTTAATGACTACAATAAGCAGGTTGAAAGCCTGAACAAGGCCAATAAGACCATCAAGGCCAATGATGATGCCATGAAAGACCTGCAGACCAAGCTGGATGCGTTCAAGGACGTGGATGTGACCAAGCTCAACAAGACTATTGAAGACCTGAAAGCAGAAAAAGCACGCATTGAGAATGACTATAAAGACAAGGAAGCTAAGAGAGACTTTGATGATCTGATAAAAGATGCCATCACAGGCGCACATGGTAAGAATGCAAAGGCAATTACTGCATTACTGGATGTTGATACGCTTATGCAGTCAAAGAACCAGAAAGAGGACATTGCCGCAGCTATTAAGAAGCTCACAGAGGCAGAGGACAGTAAGATGCTGTTTGGAGAGCCTGAACCACAGGCTAGGGGAGGAGGAAGTCCAATTGGAAGAATTGGAGATGACAGTCACCCGAATACCACAGATAGTATCTCAAGTGCCCTCAAAGAATATTACAAAAAGTAAAGGAGAAAGAATATGGCACTTACACTTGCAGAGGCAAAAGTCGGTTATACAGATAAAATCGACCAGCAGGTAATTGACGAGTTTAGAAGAGACTCGGTATTACTTGATAAGCTTACATTTGACGATACCATTTCGCCAACAGGCGGAAGTAATCTGGTATATGGATACCAGAGACTTGAGACACCATCAACAGCCGGTATCCGTCAGATCAACCAGGAATACACACCGAATGAGGCAAAGAGAACCAAACAGACAGCAAGCCCTGTTATTCTCGGCGGTTCATTTGAGATCGACCGTGTAATCGCTCAGACATCAGGAGCTATTAACGAGCTTGATTTCCAGATCAAACAGAAAACACTCGCAGGAGCGAACTATTTCCACAACCTTGTAATTAACGGAACATCTGCAGCGACAGGAACAGGATATATTGTTAATACCTTCGACGGATTAAAGAAAATCCTTGCCGGAAAGTCAACAGAGGTTTCGACAAATGTAGATGTTTCAACAACATCGGCACTGGACAGCAACTATAACGCATTGCTTGATGAGCTTGATGCTTTTATCGCATTGCTTGCTGCAAAGCCTGATATCCTTATGATGAACACAAAGATGCTCACAAAGATCAGGGCAGCAGCACGAAGAGCCGGATACTACGACAGAACAAAGAATGATTTCGGTAACTATGTAGAGACATATAACGGAATCGCTCTTTTAGATGCCGGACAGTACTATGACGGCGCAAAGACAGTGGATGTTGTAGACACAACTACTCCAACAGAGTCAGCATATGGAACAACAAGCATCTATGCCGCAAAGATTGGTCTTGACGCTTTCCATGGTATTTCAGTGGATGGTTCAAAGATGCTTAAGACATATCTTCCTGATCTTTCAGCTCCTGGAGCAGTAAAGAAGGGTGAGGTAGAGCTTATTGCCGGAGCTGTCCTCAAAAACAGCAAGATGGCCGGTAAGTTATCAGGCATCAAGATTCTCGACAAGAAAGCAGCGTAAAAAGAAGGGAGCTATAATATGTCAATTATCAATTGGGAGTATTACAGCTTCCATTTTCCTACAGTGGTACCGCAGAGACAGTTTGAAGCTGTCGAGGCACAGGCAGAAGCAGAATACAACAGGATTGCAAAGCCGTATATGCAGATTCCAAAGGAGCGGGCACAAGACACAGTATTTAAGCTGTGTAACTTCCTTTGGACAAATCAGTCTGCAGCAGCAGGCAGAGCAGTCACATCCGTGAATAATAACGGATATTCGGAATCATATGCCATCACAAACCCCGAACAGGTGCAGCAGTCCATAGATGAAATCATCTACAAGGGCATAGGAATCAGATTGGCAGGTGCATTTTAGTGAATGACAAGACCATAACAGTTTACAACGCACATAAGGGCAGTGACGGAAAAGATATCTGGAAGAGAACAGTCATATATGGAGTAGAGTACCATTACTCTTCTGACAGGACGGTAAGCCAGAGCGGGGCAGTTATTTACACACCGATTCTGACGGTCATTGTGCCGGATACAGCCGATTTCGGAACAAAGGCATATGTTGATGCAGTGGAATACTCAAAGCTCTCTGTGGACGAAATAGAGGGCTATTTCACATTTAACCCAAGAGGGAACAAAGATATCATAGTTGCCGGAGAATGCTTCAAAGAAATATCACAGGAGTACAGGATATCACAGCTTCAGGCAGATTATCAGAAATCCGGCACGATAATATCACTCTCAGACAATACAGAGGGTGATTTGCTTAAGCATTACAAGGTGGTATGTAAATAGTGGGTGGAATAATTCAATTTGCTTTATCAATGAAAGACTGGCCGTCAGACAAAAAGACCGTGGAAAAATACGGCATAGATACAAACGGACCGGTGCAGCAGTATATTGATTCAGAGTGCTTAAGAAGAATGGATCCGTTCGTACCGTTTGATACAGGTGCACTCAGAGACAACGGAGTTCTTAATACAACTATTGGAAGCGGTGAAATTGTCTACAATATGCCGTATGCAAGAAAGCAGTACTATATACCGATGCACCATCAGGCCGGTCGTACAGCATACTGGTTTGAGCATATGTTGAATGGCGGCGGACGCGAGAAGATACTGAAAGGAGCACAGAAGATTGCCGAACAGATGGGAGACCACTAAAACGATAGGCCAATGCCTCACAGAGTACCTGAAAAGGTATGAGGGCATGGATTTTTCAGATATCCTCACGGACTTCATAAAGTCACCTGAGGGTGATATAAGCGCATACAGCCTGTACAAGACACCGGAACGAAGCGAGACTGAGTTCCAGGATGGAAGCAGACAGATAACAGAGTACTATAACCTCTTTGCAAGGAAACCTACACAGGAAGACGATGTGAGGATAGAGAACAACGCGTCACTGGATGAGTTTTCAGAGTGGATTGAGGAGAAAGAGCTTGAAGAGGACTATCCCGAACTGCCTGAGGGCATGACGGCACTTGAAATAGGCATATCAGACTCGGCATCTATCACATCGCAGGAGGATACGAGTGCTATTTATCAGATAACAATAAAATTAACATATTTGAAAGAGAGGTAAAGCGATGCCAGAAGCAACAAAGACAGCCTTGGAGCTGGTAAAAAAACATAAAATTGCATTATTTCTTTATAACGGCACAAAGTACGTCAGAATCAAGAAGTCTGACGCTCTCACACTGTCGATGAACCCGGTTGAAACAGAATATGACTATATTGCTGACGAGTCACCGACTACAGAGGTGGAGGATTATAAGCCATCTATTGACCAGAACCTTGTTATGTACAAAGGCTCTGAAGACTATGAGATGATGTGGCCGTATTACTACGAGCGCAGAACCGGAGACGCTGCACATACAAAGTGCATGATTGTATTCATGCAGGAGCCTGGAACAGACGGAGGATACAAAGCATGGGAGACAGACAGCACTATCTCAATGCAGGATTTGGCAGCAGTTGACAAGAAGCTTGATTTTAAAATCATCTTCGGCGGCGGAATCACGAACGGCACGGCCACCATGACGGACGGCACACCGACGTTTACCGCAGATAAATAAAGAAAGGGTGAAAAAACATGGAATACACATTACAGATTCATAACAGGGAGTACGAGCTTCCGAAAAAGACTCTTGCAGTAGAGGAGAAGATTGAAAAAATCAAGAAGCTCTGCAGGGATTCGAAAATCACCACCAGAACACAGTATGAAAATAAGCTTAATTTCATTACTGAAATGGTGGGGGAAGACAACGCAAAGGAAATCTTCGAGTCTAACGACATCTTAAATATCGCGGAGATGGACTTGGGCGAAATAGATGCCGCATATAGAGGTGTTCTTGACGGATTCGCAAGGCCCGACAGGGAAGCAGTCGCGAAAGAAAACCTTAAGGTGCTCGGAAACCCTATGATTCAGCAGATGTTAAACATCGCAGAGGGCATGGACAAGCTTCAGGGAGCCCTCAAAGAAAATGATTAATATAACAAGTAAAGCTCTGCCGGATGCCATCGTGGTTGGTGGCAGAGCTTTTTTAATAAAGACAGATTACAGGGTATGGATCAGATTCACACAGGATTTTAAAGCGTGGAAGAAAATGGGATACAAGGGAGCCATGAATATTAAATATCTGTTTGAAGACGATATCCCGGCATTTTCAGAGACTGATGATTATTCAGGAATCCTTGAATTTGCTTTTCCGCAGAATGTAGTGCCACATTACGAACGTGATAATGGTGAAGATGTATTGTTTTACGACATAGACGGAGATTACATCTATGCTGCATTCATGCAGGCATATCACATAGACCTTATTTCTACGGATATGCACTGGCACAAGTTTATTGCACTCATGAATGGACTTCCTGACAGCACAAGGCTGTCGGCTATCATGGGGTACCGTGCATATACAGGCGAGAAAATAAAAGACGAGGCGCAGATGTACCGTGCACTCAAAGATGCCTGGATGCCTCCATACGAGGAGACAGAGGAAGAGAAAGCTGCAGATGAAGAGTTTGAGAAATACTTCGAAGGATAGATAGAGCCGGAGCCTTAGAGCCAGAGCCTTAAGAAAGGAGCTGGCAATGAGCGACCCAAAATTAATAATTAAAACACTGCTGGACAACAGCCAGCTTAAGTCCGGATTATCGGACATGAACAGCATGGTATCCGGTGCATCGGCCAAGGTTGGAACCTTTGCAAAGGTAGGGGCGGCAGCAGTCGGAACTGCAGTCGCAGCAGGTACCACGGCGGCGGCTACACTGGTAAAGAAGTCAGTAGAAGGATATGCAACCTTTGAGCAGATGGTCGGAGGAGTTGAGACACTGTTTGGAGCAGGCGGACAGAGCATGGAAGAATATGCACAGTCCACAGGCAAGACAGTGGGAGAGATTGAGAACAGGTATAACTCCCTGATGACAGCACAGACCACTGTGCTCAACAATGCCAACAACGCATACAAGACTGCAGGTCTTTCAGCTAATGGTTATATGGAGACTGTAACAAGCTTCAGTGCAAGCCTTATACAGTCACTCGGAGGAGACACCGAAAAAGCCGCAAGCTATGCAGACAGAGCTATCACTGATATGTCAGACAACTCTAACAAGTTGGGTAGCAACATGCGCGATATCCAGAATGCATACCAGGGCTTTGCAAAGCAGAACTATACCATGCTTGACAACTTAAAGCTTGGATATGGCGGTACACAGGAAGAAATGAAGCGACTCATCAAGGATGCTTCACAGATGACTGATGTACAGCAGAAACTTGGTGTGACTGTAGATGAAAGCAGTCTGTCGTTTGGAAATATCGTAAATGCCATTTCTGTAATGCAGGAGAGCTTAGGAATTGCCGGTACCACATCAAAAGAAGCTGCAACCACTATTGAGGGTTCGATGAACAGTGCAAAAGCAGCGTGGGAGAACCTTGTTGTTGGAATGGCAGACGATAATGCGGATTTTGATACACTTGTACAGAATTTCGTTGATACTGCATCCACAGCCTTTGAGAATATGCTTCCTCGTATAGAGATAGCACTAACAGGACTGGGACAACTGATAGAGAAACTGCTTCCGGTCATAGTACAGAAGGTACCGGAGATTATAATGCAGACTCTTCCGGGACTGATAGAAGCGGGAATACAGATGGTATCGGCACTGGGGCAGGGACTGATGCAGTATCTGCCGGAGCTGATTTCGTATGCTACACAGCTTGTGGTACAGCTTGTACAGGGACTGGTGTCAGCACTGCCAAAGATTGTTGAGTTTGCTTCACAGCTTATCGAGACAATAGTTACATCAATGATAAATGCAGCACCGGATCTTATAGATGCCGGTAAAGAACTCATAGAGTTTCTTGTAAACGGAATTGCTGAAAACCTGCCAAACATAGTTCAGACTATTACAGATCTGATTTCAAATATCAATTCTTTCTGGGCGGAGAATGGTCCGGAGTTCATCAGATGGGGAACTGACCTGCTCAGCAACCTGATAGACGGAATCATACAGGCCGTGCCGGTATTACTGCAGAATCTGCCGGGAATTATCCAGTCCATGGTAGAGAGGTTGTTAAATAATGGCCCAGTACTCATTGAGTGTGGTCTTAAACTTCTGCTGCAGCTTATTGAGGGAATTTTATCATGTATACCGGATATTCTGGCGGCAATACCGCAGATAATAGCCGCGATAGTTGAAGCTTTTGTTAATTACGATTGGCTTGGACTGGGAGTCGAGGTTATAAATTTTGTGAAGGACGGAATGGGAGAAAGCTGGGACAATATAGTTGCTTTCTTCACAGAAACCATACCGAATTTTATCCAGTCGATATTTGACTGGTTCAATGAACTCCCCGGAAAACTCCTAGAGTGGGGACAGAACGTATACACAACAGTTACAACGGCTATATCCGACATGATAACTGCAGCAGTTGGGTTCATATCGGAACTTCCGGATAAGATAGCTTACTGGATAGGCTTTGCACTCGGCAAGGTTGTAGAATGGGGCTCTAACATGAGAGAAAAAGGAAAAGCAGCCGCAAAAGGACTGTTCGATTCGGTAGTCAACGGACTTGCAAATCTCCCGAACAAAATTATGAGTACAGGAAAAAATATAGTATCAGGTCTTTGGAAAGGTATCAAAGGAGCATGGAGTGGACTGACAAAGAAAGTCAGCAACCTCGCAGGAAAACTGTTACAAGGATTCAAGGATGCACTTGGCATCCACTCTCCGTCACGTAAATTTAAGTGGGTTGGAGAAATGTGCGTAGCCGGCATGGATGAACCTATAGCAGACTACAATCCTTACGATACGCTTAATAAGTCCATTAAGGCAAATGCATCTACCATGAAAGCGAACTTTGTGGGAAGCGGTTCATACGCAGCCACATACAATGCGGTATATGATTATGATGCACAGGCACAGGCTACAGCAAGGGCACTAAAAGGCATGAGTGTAAATATTGATGGCAAGAGAGCAGGAAAGATTATAGCACCTCACGTAGATGCTGCATTGGGCGATTTTGCAACAGTGAGAACATAAGGAGAGTATATGGGAAACTTTGGAATTAAAATAATGACAGAAACTGATGCATTTCATACAAGTGAATTAGGACTTAAAATGACAGCACTTAAGATTCCATTCCCGAGCCCAAAAACCAATTATATTTCGGTACCAGGCGCCTCTGGCAATATTGATTTGTCGGAGGTGTTTGGCAGGATATTATATGAGGATAGAAGCAATGTAACATTTGAGTTTGTTCTTCGTGGAAATTTTGATTTATGGGAGGTTGTTACGTTTAGGATTGCCACTATGATACATGGGAAAAAATGCAAGGTGATTGTAGATAATGACCTTAGTCACTATTATGTATGTAGGCTGTCTGTTGACCGTAGCAAATCAAAAAGAAGTGTTGGAACTATAACCTTAAGTGGAACAGCCGAATCATTTAAATATGATATTTATAATACGGCTGAAGAATGGCTTTGGGATACGTTTGACTTTGAAGAGGGAGTACTGCGTGAATATAATGAAATCACTGTAAATGAATACAATAAAGAACTTGTATTAATAGGCGGAATTATGCCGCAGGTGCCAGTTTTTACCGTAAAAAATGTAAATGAATTAAAACTGACATATGCAGGAAGAACTTATGATATGCCGGAGGATGGTACATATCGTTTCCCGGCCATAGTTGTAGCAGAAAATGATATAACTCTTAGTTTTACAGGAACTGGAATTGTAACCATAAATTACAGAGGAGCATACCTATGATATATGAAGTTTTACTTGATGGAAAAACACTATATTTTCCGAATGATAAAGAGGCTGTTATTTGTGATGCAACGCTGACACAGGCATTAAATGATGCAGGCACATTCGAGTTTACTGTTCTTTGTACGAACCCACTGTACAGTAAGATTGAAAATCGTGTAAGTATGGTACAGGTTTTAAAAGACGGTAATGAAATTTTTAAAGGACAGGTAAGGGAATGCAGTGAAGTATTAAAAGGTGAAAAGGAAGTGAAATGTGTAGGAGAGCTTGCCTTTTTATATGATTCAATCCAGCCGCAGGCGAAGTACCAGAACCAGACCCCATTGCAGTTTTTTACTAATCTGCTTACAATCCACAACAACCAGGTTGAGAAAGAAAAACAATTTGAAGCTGGAGTAGTGACTGTAAAAGATTCAAATGACAGTATATACAGATTTACTAACAGAGAGGATACACTTACAGATTTACGGAAAAAATTATGCGATCAATTAAGTGGCTATTTGCGTATTCGCAAGAAAGACGGTATAAGATATTTGGATTTGGTTACACTTGAGGATTATGGAAAAGTATGTGCACAGCCTATTCAGTTCGGTTACAACTTATTAGATTTTACATGTGGTACATCTGGGACAGATATAGCAACTGCAGTTATTCCATTAGGCGCAAGACTGGACCAAAGCGTAATAGATGGATTGGATGCATATACCACAATAGAATCTGTAAACGATGGTAAAGATTATGTATTTATCCAAAATGCAGTGAATCATTTTGGATGGATTCGGAAAGTTGTAAACTGGGATGATGTGACTAACCCGGATAATTTGAAGAAAAAAGCAGAGGAGTGGTTGAAGAGTAATCAGTATGAAAACATGACGCTTGAAATAACCGCAGTTGATATGTCGATGCTAAATGCAGATATCGATACATATGAGGTTGGAGATGTGGTACGTACTCTTGCAAATCCGTTTGGAATGGATACAAGATTTCCATTGCAGAAGAAAATCACATATTTGCAAAGTCCGGAAAAAAATACTGTGGTTTTGAGTAATACCTTAAAGAAGACATATACACAACAGGTTACAAGCTCTGTAAAGACATTAGAACAGAGCTTGCCACAGGAAAAATCTATGCTCCAGGCTGCAAGGGATAAAGCAACAGCTCTTATAATAAGCGCTATGGGAGGATATGTGTATAAGACTAAAAGAGAGCTTTATATCATGGACACTGATGATCCGGCAACAGCACAGAAGGTTTGGCGGTGGAATATCAATGGTCTTGGATATTCTTCAACAGGTTTAAATGGTCCATATGGACTTGCAATGACAATGGATGGTGCTATTGTTGCTGATTTCATTAAAATAGGCTCGTTATCGGCTGATCTGATAACAGCAGGTATATTAAAAGATGCATTGAATAAATCCTTTTGGAACATGAAAACAGGTGAGATGCATATAACCGGAACATTTTCACAAACAACAGCTTCCGGTGTCAAGTCCTTGGATATAGAAAATAATCAGGTGAAATTTTATGCCTGGAATGATAACGGCAACTACGTAGGCAGCATTGGAGCAGTAAAAGACACATCTTCAGAACGTGTAGGATTGGAAGTATGGTGTGATCAGGGCGACCAAGTAACACTCGGATGTCGGGACCGGGATAATCCGAAACAAATTATTCCGGTTATAAGAATTGATGAGACTACTTGCAAAGAAGAAACACCATATATTCGCAATGGCGCAAACGGTACATTATTTCCGGATAACACGAATGGTGGTATTACCATTGAAAATGGTCTGATTAAAAATTGGAGTATATGCTCAGCAAATGGCAGTACATCTTTTATATCGGGCCTATCCTGGGAGGACGGAAACATTACAAGTGTGGATAGAACAACTGTAAATATAAAGAATGGTCTTATTGAAAGTTGGTCAATCGAAACAAAAAAATACCAAAAGGCAGGGATGGGAATGGAATATTGCAGCAGACCAAAAGAAAGTGAGTTAGAGTCAACATCGGTTGTTGACACACAAGACAGCATCACAGGGCAGAAAGAAAGCAAGGAGGATTAGAGTATGTCAGATATTATGAATGAATTAAACACTATCAGAGAGGCACGATATGGAAAAGAGGTGCGGGAATCCATAGCAGCTGGAATTGAAACTTGCTATAAAGAGGGCAGGGCGGGCACTACGGATTTGCAGGCAAGGCAGGATCTCTTAACAAAAGCATCTAAAACAGAGCTGGATGTTGAGCGTAAGAGAATTGACAATCTTGCAAAGCTTCCATCTGGTTCAACCACAGGTGATGCCGAACTAACAGATATAAGAGCGGGAGCTGACGGCACTATATATGATTCAGCAGGGGCAGCAGTCCGGGGGCAGGTTGGTTCACTAAAGGAAGACTTAGAACTGTTAGTTAAAATTAAAAATTTCAATGTTAAAACAGCACAACAAAATACTGATTACAATTATTCTTTGTTTAGTGGTGATATGATTGAAATTACAAACAAAACAAATGGTGGTATTGCTATTAAATTATTATATAAAAATAATGTAATTGACACAGTAACAGATTATCTATCAAAAGATAAAAGCATTACTTATACAGCAAAATCAACATCAGACAAAATAAGATTATGGAGTCAAGGTACTGGTTATGTAAAAGTAGAAAATCTAGATACATTCTACAGAAAAACAATTAATTCGTTAAATGATTTTGAAACGCTTGGGGTTCAATCAAGTAATATTAATATAATGGATAGTTCATTCGATGTTAATAATTGTATTCCTAATCGCATTTACATAATTTCTACACAGTGCATAAATGCACCAGGGATAGGGACAATAATTTCATTCGCAAAAAATAAAAATGCCGATAACACAATAGTTCAATTATTTTTTGATATAGATAATGATATTTATATGAGATATAATGTATATGGTGCCGGTTGGAAAAATTGGGAAAAACTTACAAAGTATAATTATAAAGAATCATGTAACTTATCATTATTTACAGATGTCGGTGTAATTGGTGATAGTTACGCATCGGGAGAAATTTATGCCACAGACGGCTCTCTAATTGGCGATAAATATAAAATATCTTGGATTCAGCAATTAGCAAGAAAAAATGGATTTACAGGATATAATTTTTCTGAAGGAGGTTTATCAACAAGGACATGGCTGACATCAGAGTATGGCTTAAAAAAACTTAATAATTCCGAAGCATGCAACTTATATATTTTAGCTCTTGGGATAAATGACTATTATGGTCTAGGTGAATCTTATTTAGGTACACAAGAAGATATTGACAGTGGTAATGATACTTTTTATGGCAACTATGCAAAAATCATTAACGCTGTAAAAGAAAAAGCACAAAATGCAAAAATAATGATTTCGACAATAGCAATCAGAAATATTGAATCTAGTGCTACTAAAACACTAATTAAAAAATTTAATGATGCTATTATAAATATTGCAAATCATTATTCTATTCCGATAATAAGACAAGACAAATATTCATATTTCAACAGTGCTTCATATTCTGATAACATGATACACGGACATCCAACAGCTGTAGGTTATGCTATGCTTGCGACAGAACTAGAAAAATGTATTGGAATTGCAATGGTAGAAAATGATACATATTTCGAAAGCGGGAACTATTACGATTAACTAAAGAGGGCTATTGATAACGAGGGTGTTGCATCTCATCCATCTAATAAAGGAATGACAGAAATTGCAAATAGAATTATTGAAAAATTACTTGAGTAGTACTAGAGCTTTTTGCAGATGATTGGATTTCAGCAGAATAATGTGACATGTATAACTACATGGTGTTTATTATACTCTTAAAGATATTGGAATTATTTTCAATTGTCGACGGCAAATAATTTTTTGTAGTAGTTCTCTTTTTGACGTATAATGGAGGTGGAAGGAGAGTGACTGATATTGGATATAGGATATATATTAGCCTACGTAATATGTTTTATAATAATTGCATATGGAATTAATTTTAGTAAAAACAAAAAAACTAATGCGAATATGCTTGTCGCAAAGGGAGTACTGTATTTTTTCTTGGCGATTGCAGTATTTGTAAACGTGTGCACTAAGGGAAATACAGAACGATCTGTTACGGGGTTAACTCTTGGAATTGCAATTATCGAAGGTAGTACAGCATTGAAGGATGGAATTGAAAAAATGAAACAATATTTTGAAAATCAGAACAAATAGGAGCGAATTTACAGCTCTTATTTTTATGGAGGTATATATGGAAATTAGAGCAAGAACGTAAGGTCTTATTTTTATGAAAAAAATCAAGAAAGAATGCTAGGTGAAAAACAATCACAGAAAATGTATTGTTTAATGTAGAAAAATGATAACATAGTAGAGAAATTATATTAAATTTATGTTATAATTAAAAACAACAAAACAGATGAAGAAAGATACATTAGAGCCTGAGAGCCGATACCAGAAATGGTGTCGGCTCTTTTATATTTAAATATATTTAAAGAAAGGAGCAAACAATGGAAAACATTAACACAATCAAAGCAATAGTAACAGGGGTGGCAGCATTTTTGTCTGCATTGTTGGGAACACTGTATATACCAGTGCTTCTCATGATCTTATGCAACATTATCGATTATGCAACAGGCCTCATGGCAGCAAAGAATCGACCGGACGGAGGCATCAGTTCTTACCGTAGCATCAAAGGAATCAAGAAAAAGGTATCTATGTGGCTACTCGTAGTCGTTGGAGCTGTCATGGATCAATTGCTGTTGTATGCATCGCAGACGATTGGGATTAAAATACCGGTTACATTTTTAATTGCATGTGTTGTAGCGATATGGATTATATGTAATGAAATAATATCAATATTGGAAAATATGATAGATATTGGTATTCAGATACCATCGTTTTTATTGCCGTTAGTGAAGAATATTAAATCGCAGACAGAACATATTGCAGGATCAGATCAAAAAGAAAGCGAGGACAAATAAATGAGAATAGGATTAAATGCAGGACATACAATATCAGGACCGGGATACGGCACAAGTGGAGTTATTGTTGAGTCGCAGGAGACACGTAAAGTAGTAGCAAGGCTTACAGAAATCTTTAAAAGCATGGGAGTAACAGTGGTGCCATGTACGATTGATAAGGCAGCAACACAATCTGCTTATCTTAAACAGGCTGTAGCACTTGCCAATCAGGATACCCTTGACTGGTTCATCTCAATTCATTTTAATAATGACTCGGCAAAACAGGGAAAAGGAGTAGAGGTATATACCTATAAGGGCAGACAGTACCAGGATGCCCTTGAAGTATGTGAACATATCTCGGCACTGGGATTCAATAATCGTGGTGTAAAGGATGGATCAGGATTGTATGTAGTACATAGAACAAAAGCAAAATCTATGTTGATAGAGGTATGCTTTGTAAATGATCCGGATGCATCAAATTACAAAAATAAATTCGATGATGTGTGCAATGCGATAGCATATGCACTTGCTGACTATGTTGCCCCAGCAGCACCAAAGCCACAGGCGCCATCTGTTACTCCAGCAAAACAGAAGTATGTTAAGGTAATATATAATGGAGCTGATGGACTGACTGTGAGAAAAACACCTTCATGGGATGTATCTGCGGCAGCAGGAACAGTAAAGAAGAACGAGGTATTTACTGTGGTTCAGGGGCCTATCAAGGTGGGAAGCGGCAGTATGTATAAGCTTAAGTCAGGATTATATATTACAGCCTCAAGTAAGTATGTGAGTGTGTTTGAAAAATAATAGCTGGTAAATAATATAGAATTATTACTATATACGCAAATGCAATTTGGATGACACAGTGGGGCTCTAAAAGTCTCGGTGACCAGGGCTACAGTGCAATTGAGATACTCAGATACTTTTACGGCAGCAACATGTATATCAATACCGCGGAGGCTGTATCAGGAATCCCGGCGTCATGGCCCGGCTACAATATAGGCATAGGCTCGTCAGGGCAGAATGTATACCAGATACAAAAACAGCTCGCCCGCATCGCAAAGGCATATCCGGCAATTCCATCTATTGTGCCGGATGGAATATACGGACCAAAGACAAAGGCGGCCGTGGAAAAATTTCAGGCTGTATTCGGACTTCCGGTATCAGGTGTGGTGGATTACAATACATGGTATGAGATATCAAATATATATGTCGCTGTGACACGTATTGCGGAGCTTGCTTAATTGGATTAAAGGAGCTAAAATAAAAGTAACTATTCACAACCCTATTTTTCAGATAAAGAAAGACAATTTTATGAATACAGAAACCCAAAATTACAAGATAATTGTGGCATACGACGGCACACGCTACAAAGGCTGGCAGGTGCAGAAATCCACAGATGATACAATACAGGGAAAGCTTCAGCATGTGCTTTCCACGCTGGCAGGAAAGCCGGTTGAGGTCATAGGCTCAGGGCGCACGGATGCTGGAGTGCATGCGGTGGGGCAGGTGGCAAGCTTTCACATGCCAAAGCATTTTTCAAAGGATGAGATATTTATATGGCTGAATGAGCATCTGCCGGCAGATATTGCGGTGACAGATATTTCAAATGTGCCTGACAGATTTCATGCCAGGTACAATGCTTTGTCAAAGACATATGTGTATACAATACATACCGGTATTGTGTCAGATGTGTTCAGGAGAAAATATGTATACGATTATGATAAGCCGCTTGACATAGACCGGATGAAAAAAGCAGCAGCGTATCTTCTCGGAGAGCATGATTTTAAAGCCTTTTGTGGCAACAAACATATGAAAAAGTCAACGGTCAGGACAATTTTTTCTATTGATATAGAAAAAACAGGCGCTGATATTGTTATCAGCTACACCGGAGATGGATTTTTACAGAATATGATAAGAATCATCACAGGAACGCTTATCGAGGTGGGCGATGGAAGGAAAAATCCGGATGCTGTGATGGAAATTTTAGCTTCAAAGGATAGGGCACAGGCAGGCTACACAGCACCGGCGTGTGGGCTGAGCCTGGAAAGGGTAGATTATGGCAAAGTGGTATGTTAGTGCGAAGAAGGCTGATTTTGCGGCAATCGGAGCGAAGTTTGGAATAGATCAGGTGACGGCGCGGATAATCAGAAACAGAGGTGTGATAGGAGATGACGCGGTAAATGAATTTTTAAACGGCAAAATCTCAGACATTGCAGACCCGGCTCTTTTAAAGGATGGTAAGAGGCTGGTTGACATTCTTGGCCAAAAGATAGCTGACAAGGCCAAAATCAGGATAATCGGTGACTATGACATAGACGGAGTGATGTCTACATATATTCTTGTGAAGGCACTTAAAAGAGCCGGTGCATGTGTGGATTATATGATTCCCGACAGAGTGAAGGATGGCTATGGTTTGAATGTGCATCTGATTGACAAGGCATATGAGGACGGGATAGACACTGTGGTCACCTGTGACAACGGAATTGCGGCGATTGAGGAAATCGCCCATGCAAAGGAGCTTGGAATGACGGTTCTCGTAACAGACCACCATGCAGTGCCTTTTGAAGATATAAAGGGGATAAAGATTTACAAGGAGAGCAAAGCAGATGCCGTTGTAAATCCGCATCAGATAGAGTGCAGCTATCCGTACAAGGAGCTTTGCGGAGCAGCTGTTGCCTGGAAAATTGTCATATTACTATATAGAAAAATCGGCATAGATGAGAAAGAGGCCATGGATTTTATAGAGAATGTGGCATTTGCAACAGTCGGTGATGTCATGCCGCTGACGGGTGAAAACCGTATACTCGTAAAGGCCGGTTTAAAGAGTATTCATCATACGACAAATATCGGCATGAAAGCCCTGCTTGAATGTTGTAATATAGAGGCTGAAAATGTAGATGCATATCATTTTGGATTTGTTCTTGGACCATGTGTCAATGCGACAGGTCGTCTGGATACAGCCAAAAGAGCACTTGAGCTGTTTTTATGTGACAGGCAGGAGGAGGCCATGCGCATCGCATCAGAGCTTGTAGCACTCAATGATGACAGGAAGGAAATGACTGCAAAGGGTGTGGAAACCGCAGTTGAGATATATGAGAGGGACAATTACGAAAAAGACAGGGTGCTTGTCATATATCTGCCGGATGTGCATGAGAGCATAGCTGGAATCATAGCAGGCCGTATCAGGGAGAGATACAATAAGCCAACCTTTATACTCACAAAGAGTGAGGACGGAGTAAAGGGCTCAGGGCGCTCGATAGAGGAGTACTCCATGTATGAGGAAATGTGCAAATGCAGTGAGCTGTTCACGAAGTTTGGTGGCCACCCGATGGCTGCAGGACTTTCACTGCCACAAGAAAACGTTGAGCCATTCCGTCAGAAAATAAATGAGTATGCATCGCTTACTGACGATGACCTCGTGCCTAAAATACATATAGATGTGCCGATGCCGGTGGATTATGTATCAATGAGACTGGTGTCTGAGTTTTCAGTACTGGCACCGTTTGGAAAGGACAATCCAAAGCCTGTTTTTGCGGATAAAAATCTACGTGTGAGCCGCATGTGGGTAGTGGGTAAAAACAACAATGTGCTTAGACTTTCTTTGATATCCTCATATGGCACGCCAATCAATGCAATTTATTTTGGTGATATAGAAAGCTTTTTTGATTATATCAGGCAAAGGTTTGGTTCTGACGCGCTTGAAGCTGCACAAAGAGGAAGGTTCAATAATATAGTGCTGTCCGTAGTATATTCACCAAAGATAAATGTATTCAGGGAAAATGAGTCACTGCAGTTTGAAATACAGTATTATAAGTGATATTATATTCTAAAAAGGTAACCGGTAAAGGAGAATAGATCAGTGTTTGGGAACAGAGCAAAAATATCCGCTGAGGAATTAGCGTATATGAAGGAACAATTGGATAATGACAGGGGATTTTTCGAGAATGTAAATGCAAAGTCAAAGCTTATAGAGGCTGATTTTGATGAGCTGGAGAAATCAAGACAGCTTGAGGAGTCATCCCTTAAGCAGCTGAATGATAATGCAAATAATGTGGTGGAATTTTCAAAGGACAGCATGGATGCCATATCGGCCTTAAACGACAGCTTTACAGAGTGTGTAAAGGCGGCTGCGGACAATCTTACAAGCCTTGAGAGTGCGGCAAAGGCAATTGCCACACAGCATGAGGATACATGTGCGCTTGTCGAAAACAATAAGCATTTTACCGCTCCGGCCAAGAGCTTGCCAGAGACATCGGACAGGCTTGAGGAGCATGTGGATAGCTGTGCGGATATAGCTGCGCAGATGAAGGAGCAGAATAAGCAGATGAGTGTTCTCTCACTCAATGCTGCTATAGAGGCGGGCATGCTTGGAGAGCAGGGAAAGCTGTTCGTAGAGGCTGCTGAGAGCATAAGGGAGGCATCTGTTTCATATGACAGTGCAATTGATGCTGTTGAACAGGAGCTTTCAGAGGCAAAAGCTGAGATTAGTGCACTTAAAGAGCAGGTGAGCCACCTTGTAGGGCTTCTAAAGGACAACAATGTTGCCACGACAAAGCTCATGAAGCAGGGTGTGGAGCTCAATCATGTGTTTTCACAGTGTGATGAGATTTCAGTTGACATGATAGAAGCGTGCAGACAGCAGATTGTGTCAATCCGCAATACACAGGAGGAGATTATCAAGTTTGAGGAGCGCAATAAGCTGCAGATAGAGGATGCATACGCAGAAATTTCGACTCAGAGGAAAAATTCAGTAGAAATAAAATCAACTGTGGACAAGGTGCTTGACTACAGCAGGGAGAGAGTAAGATAACAGGACAGATATGCAGACTGTGAGTGTCATGCATTTTTATGAGTGAAATATAAAAAGACATCAACCGGTGTAAATTCCGGATGATGTCTTTTTGAGTTGAAAGCTGCAATTATTAAATCAAACACGAACCTTGCTGTTTGCTGTATCCTGGAAGCTTCCGCTCTTCTGCGGCAGATGCATCCAGTTTTTGATGTAGACCACATTGTACATTACAAAAGCAAGCATAAAGGCTGTAGAAACGTCAAATACTGAGTGCTGTTTGATAAACATGGTAGACAGTATAATCAGAACACAAAGCACTAATGATGCATGCTGAACGTGCTTTTTATCCTTGAAATAGCTGCTGTGCATCACCGCAAAATGAATGCCGAGCGAATTGTATACGTGAATGCTCGGAAACAGGTTCGTCGGTGTGTCAGTGGAGTAAAGCCACTCGCAAAGCGCTGTAAACATATTGTGGTGCGTGAAATAATAAGGCCTTAAATTGTGACCATTTGGGTAGAGCGTTGATATAACCAAAAATACGGTCATACCGGTGTATAAAAACGCACACAGTCTGTAAAATTCTTTTTTGTCATGTAATGCCGTGAAAGCAATTCCAAAGGCCACATAGCCAAACCACATGATATAAGGAATAACAAAGTATTCACAAAATGGTATATAATCATCTATTGGAAGATGAATCAAGTGATAATGTGTGGTAACAGTGCGCTCTAAATATCCAAACCAGGTCAGATATATGATAAAGTATGATAAAATCCACACATGCTTGTAGCGGTTGAAAAGCTCTATAAGCTTATTCTGTATTTTCTTCATAAAACCACCTTTTTAATCCGCTTGAAATTATAACACTGAAAAATAATTCAAACAACACCAAAACAAAAGACTTAATAAATTTTATGAAAAAATTAATAATTAAGACCTTATATAATGAGCTTTTTGTGAAATATTTATCTGCAGCAAAAAGCATAGGATATAACCTGTGGGCTAATCTGCATAAAGAATGCTAAAATCCCATGGTGCAAGAGCTATACAATCGCCTGCTGATACTGTACTGTCATCGCAAAGCTTCTTGAGACCGTCTGCATGGCAGGTAACAGTCTGCTCATCATCCGAGTAGTTAAGCAGATAAATGATTTTTTCTCCCTGCATATTGGTGCCGCGCTTTATGACAACGGGATAAGAAGCATCAAATTCATTTTTTTGCTCGCCGAAGAAAAGCTTTAGGGCTTCTATCAGCGTGTCCTCACCAAAAAGTGTGGCAAGATACATGGCACGTCCTTTGCCATAAGAGTTTTCTGTGATAGCTGCGTGTACTCCCCAGTGCTTGTGCTCATACATAGCAACAGGTGTGGCAGTGGTACAGTCAACCATCTCCATCCAGTCACGCGCTTTTGATGATTTGCCGCCACAACTTACGGTGACATTGTCAGGCAGGGTGAACTCATCGTACTGTATGCCGAGAGCCTTGTTTATAATATAAGGCTGTACGTCATGGCGTATTTTAAGGTGTTCATCCGAAAAAGCAGATTTAAAGGTCACCACCATATTGCCGCCGTTTGCAACAAATTCATTTAAGGCATTGAGCACCTCATCTGTTGCGCTATAGAGTGCAGGCACAAGTATATTTTCATATGAAGCAAAAAGTGCCGGATCGGCAGGAATCACGTCGTACTCAATGTTCATCAGATACAGGGCATCGCAAAGCCATCTGAAAACGGTATTGTAATTGGAGTCGCTTTCGTTGTTCAGCTTAAATTCATTAAGCCCTGTAAGAGAAGCGTTGTCAGCAATAACCGCAAACTTGTTTGTCTTTTTTAAATTGACCAGCCTGTGTCCGTATTTTTTTAGTTCGTTTCCGATAACACTGCACTCCTTATAAAGCCGGTTCGGTCTAAGGTCGTGGGAGAGCACGCCCTTCCAGTAGCTTTCTATGGCATTGTGGATAGAATGCCAGTGCCAGTATTCAACCATGCATGCACCGTTTGCGATGTGGCTTATGGCCTGAAGCCTCAGCTGTCCCGGATAAGGAAGCCATGGGTGATTTCCGGCTGCCTCGGTCTCAAGCACCAGATAATTATCACCTTTTATGCCCCTTGCAATATTGCCGCAGGCGGTAATCTCGCGGCCGCTCAGACTGCTCTGGGAAGGGTGATATATATCGCAGCCTGCGATATCCATACACTTGGCAGCTTCGTACTGATTGACCTCCGGCTGCATGCCGTAAGAGTAATCGTGCCATTCAAAGTCGAAATTGTGAGTGATGAACTGGTCATCTCTCTTGTATTTTTTGACGATATCGGACTGCCATGCAAAAAAGTCTGTCACGAGCTTTCTCTGGAATTTTTTGTATTCCGCATCTAGACTCATATTTATAGTGCCGCGGATATCAGGAAAGGCATCCCAGTCATCCACACGGTTGCTCCAGTAATCAAGTCCAAACTCCCTGTTAAACTCGTCAATGTCAGGAAATTCATTCTTCAGATATTCTACAAATTTAGCCTGTGCGTATTTGGAACAGGTGTCATAAGGTTTTGTCTCATTGTCGAGCTGGAAGCCGATCACGCAGTCGTAGTCCTTTACCTGCTCCATGAGCTTTTCAATGATAATCTGTGCATGGTGCAGATAGTCAGGGTTTGTGATATCCATGTTCTGGCGGTGGCCGTAGAGCTCTTTGCCGTTATGTGTTACAGCGAGAATATCGGGATATTTTTTTGCAAGCCATGATGGAACAGCATATGTAGGTGTTCCGACAATGACCTTCAGCTTATATTTTGCTGCGCAGTCAAGCATGCGGTGCAGGTGTGTAAAATCAAATACTCCCTCCTTAGGCTCCCATGTGCTCCAGGTGGATTCGGCAATCCTGATAACATTCATGCCGGCATCGCGTATCATCTTAAAATCTGTTTCTATGCGGTCGTAAGGCATATATTCGTCGTAATATGCCACACCATATAATATTTCGTTAAAATTCATTTATATGTACCTCCAATAGTTACACTATAAATATACGTTAGTAAATGAATGGTGTAAACATTAAATCATCAGAAAGCAAAATGTTGAGCGAATATGCGTGGAAGAATGAGTCAGTTGCGCAAAAATTGCATGTCTAGGATGACAAGTGTATGAAGATAGGTTATAATGAAAAACAATAGAGTTGCGCAACAAATAAAAGTTGTTCAGTGATTAATCACATATAGATGAAAGAGGCGGCAGAATGAGTAACAATATCACGATATCAGATGTAGCAGAGGCACTTGGCGTTTCAAAGACAACAGTAAGCAGGGCTATATCGGGGAAGGGCAGGATAGGCGCTGCAACAAGAAAAAGAGTGCTTGAATATATACAGGAGCATGATTATAAACCTAATGTAATAGCCAGGGGGCTTGCACAGTCAAAGACATTTAATATATGTGTGGTGATGCCGGGGGATTATGCACTTGTCGATCTGCCTTTTTTCCAGGAAGCTATAATGGGGATTCAGGAGATAGCAGGTATGATGGAATACGACCTTTTGCTTTGTATAGGTTCAGGCAATGATATGGCGGGGCTTAGGCGTATCATACAGAATCATAAGGTGGATGGAGTGGTGCTGCTTCGCACGATGGTAGATGATCCACAGGTGACATTCTTGCAGGAACGCAGGATACCGTTTGTCACAGCTGGCTCATGCAAATATAAGGATGTAAAGCAGATTGACCATGACCATAGAAGTGCCTGCAGGGAGCTGACATCAATTATGCTCATGCGTGGCATGAAAAATATGGCGCTTCTAGGTGGAAGCGAGGATATTGTTGTAAATCAGACCAGATACGCAGGCGTAGTGGATGCCCATGAGCTGTTTGGAAAGAAAATAAATGACAATCTTGTATTTTTAAATCTTGAAGGAAAAGCATATGTCGAAAAGGCTGTAGATGATGCAATTGACAGGGGCTGCGACTGTCTGCTGTGTATGGATGATGCAGTCTGTGCGCAGGTCATGAGACGGCTCCGCGAAAGGCATATAAAGGTGCCGCAGCAGGTGAAGGTGGCTTCATTTTACAACAGCTCAGTGCTGGAAAATAATGTGCCGTCCATTACATCGCTTTCATTTGATTCAAAGGAGCTTGGAGCAAGAGCCTGTAAGAATCTGCTCAGACAGATAGAGGGTGAAGAGACTGAGAACAGGACACTTCTGCCGTATGAGGTAGTGTTAAAGGAGTCCACACAGTAAATAGTAAAAGCCGGAGCCGACAAATTGTCAGACTCCGGCTTTTGCTTTATATGGTTTTAAAACTGTTAAATCATCGCCAGATAAACCGTCGCGAGTGACACAACAATCTGGATAATTGCAAATCTGAAAACGACCTGTGCATTTGACCAGCAGAGCTTCTTTCTGACGTGGTCATGGATAGGAGTTGTGGTATTCTTTAAAATATGTATCTTCAAAAATCTAAGAAGAGAAACCTTTACGAGTCCAAGTCCACCGTCGATGATAAGCACGAGACCTGCCAGTATGTAGATGAATGGGCTTTGTGATTTAAGAGCACAAATAGCTATGAATATACCCATGGCTCTTGAACCGGCATCACCCATCAAAAGCTTGCTTGGTGTGGCATTGTACCACAGATATCCGAGCAGACATACCGCAAATAATAAAATACAATAGTTGAAGCTATCAGCTATTTTAAGCACTGAATCAAGCACGAAGAAGGTCATTATGGTAATGATGGTAAGTGTTCCGGAAAGACCATCAACACCGTCTGAACAGTTTGTGACATTGATTGATACCCAGACTAAGATGACTGTAAGTATTCCAAACACAACAGGTGGAATATTTACAGAACCGCCAAATATGGCAAAGGTGATTGTGCTTGAGTTGAAATGCAGATACACAACTGCCACAACAATGGCAACCGCAAAATCAAGTGTGCCCTTTAAATACTCGCCCCATGGCTTTTCTGCCGCATCGTCAAAGTAGCCTGTGAGCATCTCAATAACTATAAGCACAAGATAAATGGCAATCTCAGCATTGATCTGTGAGAAAAGCACTGCCGATATCACAAATGTGAATATAAAGATAATACCGGCTCCTCTTGGCTTCCCGGCTGAAAGCTTTCCGTCCACAGCAAACTGTCTGCCGAGGTCCTTTGGTAAAAATTTATTTAATTTTGCAATAGCAATACATGTGAGTGCGAATGCAAAAATCACTCCGATGAAAGCTATTATCGACATATCTGCCGAAGTCAAATAAGAAATCATATAGTCCTCCTTTGATATTGTATTACAACCTCATTCATTATATTAGTCTGACAAAAAAAAGTAAAGTTTTACTTGCAATTTTAAATAATTGTGTTATTATACTTATATGCTTTAAAGCGTTGAAGCATTAAAACTTTAAATTGTAACATCAGGCTACAGTAATATTTATATTTGTTACAATAATATTTATACTTGGAGGAAACAAAAATGGCTCAGAAAGGTGATTTAATGACAGCACGCCCTGATATCCGCGTGCTTGACGCTACCATTAGGGATGGAGGACTGGTAAACAATTTTATGTTTACAGATGATTTTATCAATGCTCTTTATCGTGCAAACGTAAAGGCAGGCATCGACTATATGGAGTTTGGTTATAAAGCATCTAAGGAGCTTTTTGATGTAAATAAATTCGGCAAATGGAAGTTCTGTGATGAGGCAGCTATCCGTGAGATAGTCGGAGACAACAACTCTGATATGAAGATTTCTGTAATGGCGGATGTCGGCAGATGTGACTACAAGAAGGATATTCTCCCTCGCGAGGACAGTGTGATTGACATGGTGCGTGTGGCTACATATGTACATCAGATGCCTGCAGCAATCGAGATGATTGAGGATGCCAAGTCCAAGGGCTACGAGGTAACCTGTAACATCATGGCCATCTCAAATACACAGGAATCAGACCTTGATCAGGCACTTGACATGGTTGCCAAGAGCTCTGCAGACGGCATATACATCGTAGACAGCTACGGAGCTCTCTACCCTGAGCAGATTCGCCGCACTGCCGATAAATACACAGAAATTGCTGAGGCAAACGGAAAGTTCGTAGGAATGCATGCGCACAATAATCAGCAGCTTGCATTTGCAAACACCATAGAGGCAGCAGCCCAGGGAGTCAGCCTGTTGGATGCAACAATGATGGGCATGGGACGAGGCGCAGGAAACTGTGCGATGGAGCTTTTACTCAGCTTCCTAAAAAATCCAAAATACAATGTATTCCCTGTACTTAAATTCATTGAAGAGCATATGCTTCCGCTTAAGGAGAGCGGTGCTGTATGGGGCTACGATATTCCATACCTGCTCACAGGACGCTTAAATCAGCATCCATCAGCAGCCATTGACTACATCAAGTCAGGCGAGACACATTACGCTGATTTCTACACAGATTTGCTTGATAAATAAAAATAGATAGATGTATATAAATAAATCCGCTATGCCAGATTTTGGTGTAGCGGATTGTTGTTTATATGTTATAGCAATTTTTGTTGGTGATAAATCATAAAGATGAGAGATAATTCCTCTGCTTTTAGCTGTAAAAGATAAATAGATAACAAAAAAATGATATTTATAACATCACAAAAATGTGATATAATTTTCAAGTAGATTATGATTTGCAATGTAGGGAGAAAACATGGGTATCAAATTATTTCTGAATGATTATTATGATCTTTTAAAGTTTATGCATGATAATGAAGTAGTGATTTTGGATGAAAAAGTGATTCCATTAACACAGCAGGAGATAGCGACAACTTTAAAATGTAGTAAAATGAAGATTAACAGTATGTTTAGTATTTTGCAAAAGCAAGATTATATAGAGCAAAAAACAAGAGGCAAATATGTTTTGACGGATAAAGCAGAGAACATAATTGAAACAATAGAAACATTACAGTAGTTACAGATAAGGAGCAATATATGCCTACATTAGACTGGATAGGAAAAGACAAAGTAATTAATCATCATAAAGATGTTCCGTATAAAGTACTTGAAAGAAAGTATAGTTTTGATGAGAGTGGTATGCACAAAGAGGATATTCACAGTAATAACATGATAATTCATGGTGACAATCTTGAAGCCTTGAAGTCGCTTCTTCCACAGTATGAAGGAAAAATCAAATGTATATACATAGATCCACCTTACAATACCGGAAACGAAGGATGGATATATAACGATAACGTAAATGATCCCAAGATAAGGAAGTGGCTCGGGGAAGTCGTTGGTAAAGAAGGAGAGGATTTATCAAGGCATGATAAATGGCTATGTATGATGTATCCAAGACTTGTGCTGCTACAAAAATTATTGGCAGATGATGGGGCTATTTTCATCAGTATTGATGATAATGAAGTATACAATTTGAAATTAATTTGTGATGAAATTTTTTCACAGAGCAATTTCTTGGGCGATGTTATATGGCAACATAGCGTTCAATCAAATGGATATGGTGGCAAATTTGTTTCTCAATTCAATCATACAATTGTATATTCAAAAACAAACGAATTTGTTCTAAAAAACTTACCGCGTACTGAAAAAGATAATAAGTTATACAAGAATCCTGATAATGATCCTAGAGGTAAATGGAGAGCAGGATATTGTGTGAATGGATTATATCGTCCCAATTTGAAATATGACATTATTACACCTAATGGAAACATTATAGAATCGCCAGAAAAGGGGTGGAGATGGAGTAAGGAAACATTGGAAAAAAAGATACAAGAAGGTGAAATAATATACAACGCTGATGAAACAGCAATAATTCATAAACTTTATTTAAATGACTTAGATGGCAAGGTGCCGGAGAATATATGGACTAAAGGCGATGCTGGAACAACTCGGCAGGCAACAACGGAGTTGAAAATATTATTTGGCGGTAAGGCACCATTTGATACGCCTAAACCAACACAATTGCTTGAGAGAATTATTCAGATAGCAAGTGATGATAAATCAATTATTTTAGATTCTTTTGCTGGTTCTGGTACAACAGCTCATGCTGTTTTGAATATGAACAAGTCAGACGGAGGCAATAGAAAATTTATTCTTGTAGAAATGGGAGATTATGCAGATACAATTACTGCGGAGCGTGTGAAACGAGTAATAAATGGTTATGGAGAAGAAAAGAACGCCGTAGAAGGAACAGGTGGAAACTTTTCATACTATGAGTTAGGAAATCCATTATTTATGCAAGATGGAACGATAAATAATGAGGTAGATATAACTGAAGTCAGAAAGTATGTCTGGTATACAGAAACAAATGGCATTGAGTATAAAGAAGATATACAGGAAAAGTATTTTCTTGGTTCATATAATGATATAGCCTATTATTTTTATTATGAAAAAGATAGGGTAACAATACTTGATTATGAATTTTTGACAAGTGTACATAAGAAAGAACAGGCATATGTTATGTATGCGGATTCTTGTGCATTGTCAGATAGTGACTTACAAAAATGGAATATCACATTTAAGAAAATACCAAGAGATATTGAACATATCTAGAAAGGAATGAGATATGGAATTAAAAAAATATCAGTTACAGGTAATAAATGATTTAGACAGATTTTTAGAATTGCTGATAGAAAAGCAGAATATAAGTAAAGCCTATAATGCTTTGTGGAATGAAAAAGGAATTAATGTTGGAATAGACGGTATGCCACCATATAATCCTGAACTAGCAGGTGTTCCTCAGGTTTGCTTTAAAGTTCCAACGGGAGGAGGAAAGACTTTTCTGGCAGCAAATTCACTTAAACCGATATTTGCTTCTATGCCACATATACATCCTAAGGCAGTAGTATGGCTTGTACCTTCAGATGCTATCTTGTCACAGACATATAAGACATTAACAGATAAGAATCATGCATATAGAAAGAAGATAGATGTTGATTTTGGAAATAAAGTAGAAGTTTACTCAAAGCAACAGCTCCTGAATGGACAGAATTTTAATCCAACATCAGTAAGTGACAATTTGTCTATTTTTGTATTAAGTTACGATTCATTTAGGACAAGTAAAAAAGATGGAAGAAAAGCATATCAGGAAAATGGTAGTTTATTACCATTTGTAAGATTTAAACAGGATAGCAGTAATTTATTAGAAGATACAGATGAAACTGCTTTAATTCAGGTTATTCGCAAACTGAATCCTGTTGTTATTGTTGACGAGAGCCACCATGCAACGAGCAAACTTAGTAAGGAAATGTTACAGAATTTTAATCCGTCATTTGTACTTGATCTAACGGCAACACCGAAGAAGGGAAGTAATATAATTTCATTTGTAGATGCCAGACAGTTAAAAGCGGAAAACATGGTAAAGTTACCTGTAATTGTATACAACAGAAAATCACAGGAAGATGTTTTTATATCTGCTGTATCATTAAGAAGAAAGCTGGAATTGGAGGCGGTTCAGGGACAAAAAAACGGCGGTAAATATATTCGTCCTATTGTATTGTTTCAGGCACAGCCTAAAAACAATGCTGACAGTACAACATATGAGAAGATTAAGCATACTTTAATGGAGATGGGAATACCAGAGTCTGAAATTGCAATAAAAACAGCGAATAAGGATGAACTAAAGAATATAGATTTGAGTAGTTTGGATTGCAATATTAGATATATTATAACAATTAATGCATTGAAAGAAGGGTGGGATTGTCCTTTTGCATATATACTAGCTACAGTTGCAAATAGAACATCGAGTATAGATGTGGAGCAGATATTAGGTAGAATTTTAAGATTACCTAATACAAAAAAGAATGAAAGCGAAGTCTTAAATCTTTCATATGTAATTACATCATCAAATGCATTTTATGCAACTCTTGATAAGGTAGTAGTTGGACTTAATGCAGCAGGATTTACCAGTAAAGATTATAGAGTAGATGACTGTGAAGATGTAGTTGATGAACGGCAGACAACACAAGAAGTTAATAGTCAAACAGAACTGCTACTTGACAATATTCAAGTTGGTAATAATGATAAGGATATAGACGAACTTGATGGATTAAATGTAGAATTAATGAAGATGCAGTTGGAAAAATTGGAGAATGAATCTGCTGAAACAGGAAAAGAAGATAGTTCAGTATCATCTAATGCGATTAACGATATGCTTGAACATGCAAAATCACAGAATGAATTGTATTGGCAAGAATTTCAGGAGACAGAAGAAAATTATGTACCTGTACCACCGGAAGTAGGGGATAAAATGAAACATTATAAATTGAATCAATTATTTGCAGATGAAGCTAGCAGTATGGAAATACCACAATTTATGATTGAGACAGGACGTTCTCTGTTTTCTGAACATGTGCAACAGCCTCTATCCAAGGAAAATTTATATGCAGGATTTTCTTTATTGGATAAAGATACAGTTATAGATTTTGATAGTGTGGATTCTGAAATAGCCCGTATAGATATTGATGATTCTGATGCAATGCCTAAAGCATGGAAATTGCAGGGGTTCGACAATCAAAATGTGAAAAAGTGGTTTGATGAACAGCCATCAGATAGAAAAATACGTTTGTGCAAGGATATGATAATAAAGAAATTATCAAAGAATAATGCGGTAAATGATAGAGATTTGGATATATATGTAGACAGAATTATTCAGAACCTGACTGAGGATCAATTAACAGATATGGAACAGACCCCGGGCATCTATGCTTTGAAAATTAATAAAAAAGTTAATTCTCTTTTGAATGAATATGCAAAGAAAATGTTTTATGAGTGGGTTGAACAAGACAAAATTTCTTGTATGCCATCATATAAATTACCTAGAGAGATATCACCGACAAATACTATTGCATCGATTCCAAAATCTTTGTATAGCGAAGAAGAAAACTTTGATACAGAATATGAACGAAAAGTTGTTATGGAATTATCTTCTTTGAACAATGTAAGATGGTGGCATAGAAATATAGCAAGAAAAGGATTTTCAATCAATGGTGCAATAAACGCATATCCAGATTTAATGGTAAAAACAGAAAGTGGCAAACTGCTTCTGATAGAAACAAAAGGAGACCAACTTGAAAATTTAGAGTCCAAAGAAAAAGCAGAAACTGGGGCAAAATGGGCTGAAATGGCTGGAAGAATGTACAAGTATTATATGGTGTTTGAAACAAAGAATCCTGGATATAATGGTGCTTATTCATATGAAGAGTTTATGAGGATTGTTAAGGAGTTATAGCAAAATAGGTAAAAAAGTATGAATGTTATAAAAGCAAAGTTGAGTCATAACGCATTTATTATACAATCTATACAACCATTTTCTTTTGAATACAATAACACGACTATAAGAGTATATAAAAAAGAAGAATGTTTGATGATTGAGTTGATAGGGAGAAAAAAGGAAAATGGATTGTTGAAAGTGTTTTTAAAATTGTATGATTTACTTTTTTTGATGCTAGGAGCATATCCAATTAGACTCAGTTTAAGTTATAATGAAAAAGAGATAGATACTAGTAAGTGGGTAATACGATATACAACAGCAAATCACTTTATTGAACAGGAAGCAGCTTTTTGTGACATTACAGTGGAAAATATCAATTCTAAAAGTTTGATGAATATTGACAATATACATAAACAATCAATTGCCTCAATTTCATATATTGTATCAGAATATTATGAACATGTTGTTACCAATCATAGAATTGAATTGATTACACACACGATAGACGGTATATTTATGCATTCTATTTATTATAAAGAGTTACTTGATATGAAAAGACTACAAAATTCTAAAAGTAGTGATACGACATATTATGAAAATGTTGAACGTGTGTTTAGATTATTTTTTTATTATCATCGAAAATATAACTGTCAGATACTTGAAGAATTAGGAACTACTAAAAAGGAATTTTATAAAACTATTTCAGATACTAGAAATGATTTTTCTCATTTACTTGGTAAAAAGAAAAATAGATTGATATCAGGAAAAGATATGGTATATTATATTGATTTATTTTTTTTTGCGGAAAGATTGTTTGTTTTGGAAGAGATGCTGAATTTAGAACTAAATGAGGGTATGATACAGGAATATATGTATATTATGCACGATTGGATAGATGAACTTGTCAATAAACGTACAGATAGAATTAAATCTAAGAGATATACTAATATTCAAAAAGTGAATCTAATAGAGAAAAAACTGGGGTTAACAGAGTAGCTTGATTAAAGGAGAACATATGGATGATATAGAAGACACTAATTATAAGTTTAATTCTCAAGATATTGAAAATATATGGTATATATTCTTTTGTTTAGCAGATTCAACATTTTCGTCTGTAGATGTATCTTATGGAAAAAAAGGACCATATATGTTATCAGGAGAGACAATGATGTCAATATGTAAAACCCTAGAGACTATTGATTTTTGTTGTTATAGAGATGCCTACTCGGATGCGTATACTTTATTACGGAAGTGTAGGGATGATTTAATGCAGTATTTATTTGTATTGAATGTTATACAGAACAAACATGGTTTAACGGATGAAGAAGCAGAAAAATTCACCATAAACTCGGAATCTATGATGAAAATGATAGAGTTAGATGTGTCTATATTGGTTTCAGGTGAAAGAAAAACAGACGCAGAACTAGCTATGGAAAAATGGATTTATAATGTATTGGAAAGCTCAGAAAACAAAGAAGATAGAAAAAAATTTTTTGATACATCAAAATACAAATCATATTTGGTAAGTAATAATGAAAAAGTCAAATATATTTTTGAAAATTTTCTTGTAGATAAGTGGTTGAGAGAGGACAGAAAGTTAAATAATTATGTCCATGCGAATGGCATTAGATTTGTAATGGATAATTATGTATATCAGAACAAAAAGGAAGATAAACATAAAGAACTTATAGAGACACTTCAAAATATTACGGATATATTTTTGAGTTTGTTGTCAGTTATAGATAGTATTAAATTTCATTCATCAGATTATCTTGATGCTTTAGAAATGGAAATGAAGCCCCAGGAGGGAAGTCAATATTGGGTATGTCCAATAATTGTTGAATATATGAATGACAGGTTTGATAAGAAACTATTACAGTATATTCAGAATAATGAAGGAAATGGGATGCAATTTATGGCAGAATATTATAATCAAAATAAAGGGTAGGAGGATGAAATATGGATTGGACAAAATTTAATAATCATGGAGAATCCCCTAATCATGCATTTGAAGTAATGTGCAATATTCTGTTTAAATGTTGGTTGAAAAAGGAATATAAAGATAATATTTCTCGCTTTGCGTTTGTAAATGGAAGTGGTGGAGATGGTGGTGTAGAAGCATATGGACTTTTAAAATCAGGTGATATTATTGGTGTTCAATCAAAGTGGTTTCCGCAGAAAATGGAAGCATCCCAATTTAAACAAATTGAAAATTCATTTTATACGGCAATTAAAGTTCGTCCTGAATTAAAAAGATATATTGTTTGTATCCCTAGAGATTTTACATCAAAGAAAATGGTGAAAAATAATCAAGTCGCTAGGGATACAGAAGAATCAAAGTGGATAAATCTATGTGAGAACATTAATAAAGAATATCCGGATGTCGTAATTGAATTATGGGATGAGACAAGTATACAAGAAAAATTATGTCTGCCAGAAACACAGGGATGTTATAGGTATTGGTTTGAATGCTCAGATGTGTTTGAAACAGAGATTTTGACATCATATCAAAGGGCAATAAATAGTTGGGCAAAAACAAAGTACATACCTGATTTGTATTCGACAGGTTATATTCATGACAAACTTTCATCTTTTACCGGTAGTTTTGAAGCTACAAAGAAAAAATATGATATGACTCAAAATATATATGCTATAGTTCAGAAGCTGAAAAGAGCATATGAAGATATATTGAGATTGCAATTTCCAGAAAACGAAAAGGCACTTTTTGAAAAGGTAAAATCAGATATTTCCGTTCTCGGAGAGTGGTTATGTATTATTAGAGAAATAGGTTCATTAGTTGCTAGTGGTTCTGACATAGAAAGGGAAAATTTTGAAAAAAAATTTGAACTTAATTGTGATTCTTCGGAGTTAAAAGATAGTTCGTTGCATTTTAGCTATTATAATCATTTTCATGAAGTAGAAAGTATTTTGGATAATATTGAAGATGATTTTGAGCAGTTTAAGCGTTGTATGATTTCTGATAGTCATAATAAGATTATTTTTCTCGGTAATCAGGGAACTGGAAAGACGGCAGGAATTGTTAGTGAAATTGATCTGATGCTCCAGGATAAATCATTTCTTCCAGTATTAGTGCAAGCAAAGGATTATAGGAAAGGTGATAGTTGGTTATCCATTTTGACAAGAACTATAGGTCTATCAACGACATGGAGTGAATTAGAGTTGTTTCAAGCTTTAGAGAATGCAGCCTTGTTGAGAAATAGATATTTGAATGAAAGTTGTGATATTGTAGTTCAACCTAAATGCTTAATATGTGTAGACGGAATAGATGAAGCTTCTTCATGGAGCTTTTGGAAGGAACGAATAGAGGAAACGCAAGTCTATGAAGGTATTTTTCCAAATGTAAAATTTGTTTTTTTATCAAGACCATATGTATTTCCTAGATATTATGATTTGGATTACCGAGAATGTTTTTATACATTACCAAGTAGTGGAGATGTGTCTGTAAATGAATTATTTGATGATTATATAGCATTTTATAAGATTGATTTATGTGGTAATTATTGGATAAAAGAAATATTGAGTACACCTATGGCACTCAAATTATTTTGTGATTTATATGGCAATAGTAGTGTAGGAAATTTAGATAAAAATTCGCTTGTAATTACTAAGTTGTTTCAGAAGAAAATTAATTCTGTTGAAGAGTCATACAGAAAACAAGAAAAAGAAACAAACCAACAAAGTATGATAAAAACAATATTGGTTAATATAGCTACATTGTTAACTAATAAGAATGAATTGACATTTGAGGATATCTTTAATGAGAGTAGGGAACCTATAAAAAGTCATTTAGAGGATTTATTATTTTTTATTGAAAAAGAGGGGTTCATATATTCGCATCAGATTTGTGAAGATGAGTTTAGCGAGCCAGTGATTGTATATTCATGGGGAATGCAGCCCGCATTCGATTACCTGATAGGAAGAAAATTATATGATGCCATTAGGAACGGAAAAAATATTCAAATTGAGTATACTAATGGTATTTATCAGATGCTTTCACTTATAGTTATAGAGGAAGATGGAAAACTAATTTCAGAATATTCAAATATTAAATTAGAAGAATCTGTTTTATTTGATTTGATATGCTATACATTAGCGAATACATCTGTTGAAATTGCGTCTAAATATCGTGATTATGTAAAAAAATTAATGCATTATTCAGAGGCTGAGTTTAGAGAAATAGTTAATAGAGTTATTATTCCTGTAAGTGAAATTAATAACCATCCTTTGGGAGGAAAGCTGCTTGATGAATTTTTAAGAGGCTTTGATAAACCAGCTCAAAGAGATATATGGTGGTCAATTCCAACATACTTACGAAATAATTATAATGCTAGTTGGCGAACATTTTCAGAGCTGGATTTGTCGATGATTGCACTATCAGATAAAGACAATTATATGGGCAAGCCATTAATTTTGGTATGGAGGTTGTCGTCGGTAGATAATGATGTTAGGCGTGATTGCAGACTTAAGTTAACAGAGTGGGGAATCAACAATCCATATGAGTATTTGGACTTATTGTTATATTGTGCAGATATCAATGATGAACAGATTGTAGAAGATATAGTTGCAATAGCATATGGAATTGCGCTTGGGAAGTTTGTTCAGAAAGAATATCTTGAAAAATTATCATCTTGGATAGTTGAGAATGTTTATTCAGAAGAAGGTCTTTTTAAGTATGAAAATTCTGCAATTAGGTATTATTGCAAAGGCATTGTTAAGATTGCAATATCAAAAGGACTATGTGACGCAGAATGTGAAAAGAGAATATCAGAGAAATATATCAGAAAAAGTTCATTTATGCCTGCTTATAAAGACTCTTTTGATTCAAAAAGACTTTCGGGATATGGTCCAATAGATTATGATTTAGCGCGATATGTATTATGTGATCATTTGGATAGATTCTTTTGTATTAACTATAAAACTAGAGAGTATTTAAGAGAAGCAGAAGAATTTATTGAAAAATATAAGAAGAAATACGATGTAGATATGCTTGAACCGGAAGGATTGATTATCTCTATTGCATTTCAATATTTACTAAACCAAGGTTGGGATGAAAAGATATTTTGGGAATGTGAAGATAAAAATAATTTAGGTATTGATATATGTATACGGAATACTTATATGCGATCTACTCATGGTGCAAAGTCCAAAGTAATGACTGTAGCCGAAAAATATGTTTGGTGTGTGAAGCATCGTATGGAAGCTGTATTTGCAAGTCAACTGCAGTATAACTATTATGGACAAGGTGTCAGGTATATAAGTGATTATTATGAAATTGATGACTTTACCAACACATATCAAGATTATGTTAATAGTAGATATACTAAGATAGAGGATAAATGGATTCATACAGATCAGATGGTTAAAACTCCGTATAAAGAGTTTTCTGCTGAGAATATTGAAAAATGGATGAAAAAGAAAGATACTCCTAATTTTACAGTATGGTTGGGGGAAAAAACAGATGCCAGAATATTGTATGCATATACGAATATTGTTAATGAGGTATTGGGCATAGAAGAGGCTATATGGATTTCTTCAGGGATTGTAAAAAATAATGATTTTGAAAAATTGATTGCAGAAGTGAATGTATATTCAGAAGAACGTTCAGAGTTATTGAATGTGGCAGAATTTCATTCATATGTTGAAACTTGTGGCTTTTATACACCGCAGGAAGTTTGTGCAGTTCAATCTGTTAAAGAAGCAAATGAGAGTATCAATATAGGGAATGAAAAAAATGTAATACAAGTTTATAAGTTGGTTGCTACATGTTTATCTGAACATATTGAAAATATAGAAAAAACATTTTATTTACCAAGCAGAATTGCCAGAATATTAACGGGTATAACATATGGTGATGGATATGAGTATATAAATGATAATAATGAAGTGGTATGCAAATATTCAGATGTTAGTAAAGGAGAGAATAATCAACAGGAATGTCTGCAAATCAATTCGCATATACTGGAATCTTCTTTAAAAGAAAATGATTACAGGATGTTTTGGGTGTTTAGGGTATATCGTAGTCCATCTAGTAAGGCTTATGAGCTTTATGGAAATGATATTACTCATGATACAGATAGAAGCTATATAGTCTGGTTTGATGAAGAGAAAAGTAGATATATTGAATTAAAAGAAATTGAGCCCGTAATAGCAGAAAATAATAATGATTATGTGTTAAAAGTTAAATCTTTATATGACGGATTGGATGATTAAATTAAAACTTAGGGTTAAAATAGGAGGTATGGGTATTGATATATACAGAAAGTGAATTGAAAAAGAAAATATATAAAATGATTGAAGAGTTTGAAAGTGAAGTTGTAGAGTTTAAGGAGGCAACGAGCAATTATTCATTTAATGATATTGGAAGATATTTTTCTGCTTTGGGGAATGAGGCAAATATAAGGGGTCTTAACGAAGCTTGGTTGATTTTTGGAATAACAAATGATAAACAGATTAAGGGGACTAATTATAGAAAAGATGGAAATCTTCAATCCCTGAAAAAAGAAATAACCAACGGAACGAATGAAAAACTCACTTTTTATGATATATATTGCATTGAAATGGAAGGGAAGAGAGTTATTGCATTTCAGATTCCACCGGCAATTCCAGGTATAGTTACTACATGGCATGGAGCATCTTATGCAAGAGAAGATGAGTCTTTAGTTCCACTACCTATGAATAAGATTGATTTGATACGAAGTCAGGTTGGAAGGGACTGGTCTAAGGAAATAGTGCCAGAAGCAACTATTGATGATTTGGATTCTGAGGCAATTGCATATGCTAGGAAGATGTTCATAAGACGAGAAGAAAACAGAACAGGCGCATCAGATATAATTGAGAGGTTATCTGATATAGAAGTACTCAATAAAGCTGGACTTACATTTAAAGGACAGATTACAAGAACAGCGTTAATGTTACTTGGTAAAAAAGAATCAAGCTTTTACTTTGATGGTTTTGTTCCGAGAATTACATGGACATTATATAATGCTGATAAATCAGTAAAAGCATATGAACATTTTGATATGCCTTTACTGCTGGCGGTTGATAAAGTATATGGCAAGATCAGAAATGAAAAATATAGATATATTGCAGACCAGACAACATTGTTTCCAGAAGAAGTGGATCAATATAATCCTAATTTAGTAAAGGAAATTATCAACAATTGTATAGCTCATTCTGATTACAGATTGCGTGGGAAAATAAATCTTGAAGAGTATGAGGATCATCTTGTTTTCATTAATGAAGGGGCATTTATTCCTGAGACAGTAGAACAGGCATTGGAGCCGGGATATAAACCTCCATATTATAGAAATGCATTTTTGTGTAATGCTATGGTGAATATGTATATGATAGACACAAATTCAATGGGAATTCCGATGATATATGAGATACAGAAAGGTAAATGCTTTCCATTGCCAACATTTGATTTAGATACTCCTAACAGAGTTGTTGTAACGGTGTATGGAAAAGTATTAGATCCTAATTATACAAGATTGTTGCATGCAAACGACGATTTGGATTTGAGAACTGTATTTCTTTTAGATCAGGTACAGAAAAAGAAGACTATTTCTAAAGAAGATTTTAGTCAACTTAAGTCAAGGAATTTAGTCGAGGGAAGGTATCCAAATATTTTTGTTTCATATAAAGTAGCAAAGGTTGTTGGAGACAAGGCAAATTATGTCAGACAAAAAGGATTAGATGAGGAAGTGTGTATGCATTTTATATTGTCTACACTAAAACTCGGACCAGCCAAGAAATCAGACCTATTGGCGGTACTTAAAGATGTTTTACCGGATGTATTGACTGATCAGCAAAAATCAAGGAAATTATCAAATCTTTTGCAAAAAATGAAGAAAAATGGAATTATTGATGTGCGTGGTATTGCAATAAATTCAGAATGGTATATCTTAACTAAGGACTAAAACAATATATTTTTTAGTCGAGGATAGTCAAGAGTTTAGTCGAGGATTTAGTCAAGGACAATGCAACAAACAGGAGACTCGCAGGAGCGCATGCTGCAAAATCCGCTGTACGAAGTGGCATAGAGTCTGTTAGAATTATGTCAAAACACAGCAATGCTCCGACACGACGTCGGGGCAAGGCGTTACCGCGCCATGGACGGCGCGTAAAAGCCGGTTGCGTCAAGCATAGAAAACCTTTAAGCATAATTCTTACAGCCTCTTGGCCGCGTAGTATGAGCGTATTTTGCAACAAGTGCTCCTGCGAGGCTCCGTCATTTTTTAACTATCAGGCTTGACCATTTATATTGCAAAAATATGATTTGTTTATGCGCGTGAAAACCAAAGAGTAATGCGAAACTCGGTATTATTATGTGAAACAATAGCCCGCCCGTTCATCTGCTTCATCATAAGGGTAATATTTCTGATACCCATGCCGGTGGTATTAAACAGAGAGCTTTTATCTGAGATATGGTTTGTTATCTCGATACCTGCATCTTTACTCCGGTAGATAGAGCTTATGCAGACAGGAGCTTTGATATCTGCATATTTGCATATATTGTTTGTAATATTGTTAAAAATCCGTCCGAGAAAGTTTGAGTTTACAGTGATTTTGAAATCCTTCCATATGAGCTTTTCTATATCAAGTGAAAAGCTGTTTTTACGGAGGATAAAAGCCATCTCAGAGAGATAGTCACCTATTGCACTTTCCATATTGCAAGGAGCGTCAAGCTCAAGAGCTTCTTCATTGCAGGCAAGTGAATAGTCAAAAAGCTGGTCGGTAAGGCCTTTTATTTCGCATATTTTATTGAAAATCACATCTATGTGTTCAGTGGGAATCGCACCCTTTTCATTTTCCATTTTGATAATTTCTGCGTATGATTGCAGCCCTGCGAGAGGAGTGCGGATATCGTGTGCCATGCTTCGTATCAGCATATTCTTTTCATTGATCAATTCGGTTTCAGACTGCTCGACAATGTTTAAAGTGCCATGTATTTGTGTGAGAATATGCCTGAAAATGAAAAACAAAATCATTATTGCTGTAATTAAAGTGAAGAGAGCATCACAAATAAGCAAAGCTTTGAGATATTTTTCCTGATAGTTATTATATATAAAAATTTTAGCTGTCCTGTCACTAAAGTTTAACGCTGTAAGATAAACAGATATTTTCTGATTATATAATGATAGATTTTGGGGCTTTTTGAGACATAAAAATTCTGTTGAAACGTAATGTGTTTCATTATCAATGGATATGAGAAAAAATTCGGGCTTTTCTCTTTGAATCCATGTATCAATGCTTTTAAAATCGTTTGACGAAACCTTATTGTCAGACACATATTTTTGAAAGTCTGTAGTATACGCAGCTTGTGTATTGTAAATATAGCTGTCGGAGCTTACATATTCATTTATTATTTTTTCCCCGCAAAGGTATATAGCTGTAAATACAGCAATTGAAATCAATAAAGCTATTAAAAATGAAATCAATAAGCTGCTTATGTATTCCTTATATCCGTTAAATTTATTCTTCAAATTTATATCCCTTTCCCCACACTGTTTTAATCAGGTGGGCACAGCCACAGCCGGCTTCAAGCTTATTGCGCAGATTTTTAATATGAACCATAATGGTGTTATTGGAAAACTGTGTATACGGTTCATTCCAGACGCTTTCAAATATATTCTGTGTTGAAAATGTCTTTGTCGGATGAGAAATTAACAGCAGAAGAATCTGATATTCTTTATCCGTGAGAGCAAGCTGTCTGCCATCGTAACTGACATTGTTGCATTTTGTGTCTAAGGTTAAGCCACATCGTTCAATAGTGGATGAAGCGGTGGTGTCTGATGCATCTGCATTGTCGTAGACGCGACATCTTCTGATAAGAGCCTGAATACGCGCTATCAGCTCCACGTAGGAGAATGGTTTTACAAGATAATCGTCCCCTCCGGCGGAAAGGGCTTCCATTTTATCGGTTTCAAGAGATTTGGCTGTCAAAAAGAGAATCGGAACATATGATTTTTCCCTGATTTTGCGGCATACATCGATGCCGGAAATATTTGGCATCATTATGTCAATAATCAGCAGATCAAAAGTTTTGTCGAATAATTCTAATCCTTCTTCACCATTAGTTGCCTCAACAACAGTGTAACCTTGATTTTCAAGCAAAATCCTAAGAGCATTTCTAATAGTAACATCATCTTCAATAATAAGTAGTTTATTCATACGCAAATATCTCCTAAGTAGTATAATAATATAAAATATAATAGCACATAAAAATGTAAAATGTGCTTAATTAAATCTAAAAAAATCTGAAGAAATCTGAAATTCTAAAATTACAAAGCTTGTGTTATCTGAAAAAGCAATCACATAATAATTCAGAAAAATTTAGAATAAATTAAGCCGATAATTCAGAAATATAGTTTAGTATATAAACATAGACGTCTATAGTAACAATGCGGTAGTAAAAAATTACAAGGAAAGGGAAATATGAGACAGCAATTAAACAGAATTATAAGTGATAAAAAAAGTATAGGAATGATAATTTTTATGCTTGTAATTCCAATTTTGGATATTGTACAGATTTATTATCAGGATATTATTAAAATTAATGGAGAAATGGGGAAACCCTATCCGTTATATGTCACATTTTTATCATGCTATTCACAAGGGCACATATTTCAAATGATTTATCTGTGGTTTTTACCATTATATTTGCTTGTAATAGTGGGAGAAGAGTGTATTGTTGATTATATTACAGGATATAAGAATATATTGATATGTAAAATGGGAAAAAATAAATATATTTTACAAAAAATGAAATCAGCCTTTATTGTCTCATTTACAATTGTATTTGTAGGACTGGGATTAAATCTTATACTTTCACAAATAGTATTTAATGGGGGAACAAATACACCGTTTGATGCAGAACCATTGAAATATGACAGTTGTGTCATGGTAGAAACATTTCTTTTTGAAATAAGCTATACACATCCATTGACAACGAATATAGTCTACATTCTTATAACGGCAATATTTGCCGGTGTTTTGGGAATGATGGGAGCTGTGTTGGCAATATCTATACACGAAAGAAAGATGGTATATGCGTTGACCTTTGCAATTTGGTTCATACCAATTTTGTTTAAAAATTCATCAATGCATATTTTTCAACCGTTTATGGAATATGATTTTAATGTTGTTGTTCCAGTGGCGATATGGTGTATAGTGCTTTACATTTTAGTGATTATAACAGCTATTATATGGGAGAAAAAAATTGTTGAAGTATAAATATTTAGTATGTGCTTTAATATATGTGGGATTGTGTGGTATAGATTGTTATTTTTCAAATGTACCTATGCTTAATTCAATAGGGCAGATGGGGATAACGGAGGATGTAATTTTCCTGAATATGCACAATTCAGGCAGTAATTTCTGTGGAATTAAAGAAATATTGGTTGTAGATACAATTCCTGTCTTATTGGGAATATACTATGCATTAGATAAAGAAAAAACATATATATTACTTAGATATAAAACGCGGGAAAAATATAATAATAGCCAGATCAGGATAATTATTGTAATGGCGGCAATATTTTCGGCAGTTCGTCAGATAGTTGATTATATTTTTACGGTATATAGTTTTAAGGGTGCAACAATTAAGAAATATCCATTTGTGCTGTATTCTCTTATGGAATTTGTTGTTATTTGGATTTTCTTTGTTGCAACAGGTCTTTTTTACAAAATACTTAGAGATTGTTTACAAAATGAACTTATTGCTCTTATAGGAGCTTTTGGAGTTAATTTTGTACAATTCTTTTTGATAAAATTTTGGCTCGTTAAGTTTTGGATACCCGGGTTAGATGTTGCTGCAGCATATAATTTTTTGGAAGGAAATAAATCGTTTGTAAGCTGTTTGGGTATTCTTGCAAAAAATATAGTAATGGCAATAGTTCTGTACATAGCAGGAATAGTAACGTTTGCAAAAAGGGATATTTTGAGAAATGAAAAATAAGTGGTTAAACATAATATTGATCATATGCATGATTATTATGCAAAGAGTTGTAATACAAATGAGTGACTATGAGGTATATCAATTACCGTTTGCCAGTACACTTTTTATTTTTGACAACCCAACAAGTAATTTAGTGCAAATTTTATATGCATATATACCATTGCCATTTGTACTTTTTTACTTTTCGGGTAATGCAAGAGAAATTACAACCGGATATGGTAAGCTTTGGCTGATCAGATCGTATAGCAGAGAGAGGTTATACTTAAAAAATGCTATATTATCAGCAGCGAAATTAGCCTGTATAGTAATAGGTCAGACGATTATTTTTTTAATATGTGATGGGACATGGAATAATTTATCAAGTATAAAATTAATACAGGTAATAGTTACATATTTTGTTGGAGTATGGGCATTGGTACAATTACAATTTCTACTTGAATTATTTATGGATGCCAGTATTTCAAATATATTTGTAAATATTTTTTTGGTGGTATCTCTGATAATTGGAAATAGCGTACTGATAAATCGTGATCTAAGCCGGATTGGAGTTATGCTTTTCCCCAATATGCTATTTGGAACGCGTAGTGGGATAATTTATCAAAAAAACATATATGTGAGATACGAAGCTTCAATTACATATGTGATTATATTATTAGTGATTTTAAATATTATTTCAATAATAAAATATAAGAAAACAGACATTTACTGAGGAGATGATATAGTATGATACAATTACAAAATGTAACAAAGAGGATAAAGGAAAATACGGTATTGGATAATGTATCGTATACGTTTAAAAGTGGTTTTGTTTATGGTTTATATGGGCAAAATGGTTCAGGAAAGACTATGCTGCTAAGAGCTATAAGTGGTTTGATAAATCTGGATAGTGGAAGTATTTTCATTGATGGGGAAAAGCTGCATGATAAAATTGAGTTTCCACCTGAGACCGGTATTGTTATAGAAAATATGGAATTGCTACCGGAATGTTCTGCAAAGAGAAATCTTCAGATGCTTGCAAAGATAAAAAATATTGTTGATGAAAAAGATATAAGATTTTCTCTGGAAAGGGTGGGTCTGGATCCCGACTCTGATAAAAAAGTGAAAAAATTTTCATTGGGAATGAAACAGCGATTAAATATTGCACAGGCAATTTTTGAAAATCAAAAGATTATATTGCTTGATGAACCGACAAATGCATTGGATGAAGAGGCTGTGCAGCTTATATATAAAATAATAAGAGAGGAGAAGTCAAGAGGAGCAACGATTATTGTAGCCACTCATCATAAAGAAGATTTAAAGGAAGTGTGTGATGTGATATTAAAAATTGCGGAGGGAAAAATTGTTGAGGAAAATGAAAATAAATAAGTATTTTCTTGGAATTGTTCTTATAATCATAATAATTATGTACTTTATGGCTGGAGTTCTTTTTCTGGGAAATACAAGAGAAGATAATAATATGAAAGTTAGTACTGAACAACAGAGAATAGAATATCAGACTTTTAAGTCCGAAACAGAAGGCTATAGTCTTGCATCAAAATACGCAGAAAATCTGCAGAATAATTCTTTGGACAAAGAAGCTATTAATTTACAATTGCAGGAGGCAAAGAAATTTTTACAGGATAATATTAAAGGAATAAGCAGGGAAAGTGATAATTTTGCGCAGATGTTTTATTATTGTGGGATCATATATGGGTTAGATGATATTTACAATTGTGGAGATTATGAATTTGTAAAGGTTGGAATGGAAGTCAGAGAGTATATTATTAAAGTTCAAGATGGTGATATGGATGATGAGCTTGAAGCTGACTTATATGATAAGCTGACAAAACTCACTGCTGATGATATACAGGAGGTTGTCGAAGCAATTGATAATTAAAACAAGATAAAAATAGCAAAAATCTCTGGACACTGCAACAAATGGGATATGTACAGTTCTAAATTAACCCATTCTTTTGTAGTGCATTGTAAAACATAGCACGTCCAGAATAGTTCCAATACGCACAATTTTGACGAGGAAGATTACTTGAATAAAAGCAGATAAAAATCAGTTGTAGAAAATCCAAATAATGGATATAATAATAATATAGGAAAAGAGACGAACATAGATTTCTAACAGAAAGGACGTGATATTATGGTAACAACAGAATCTGTAACTATTAAAGTTCCGGTAGGAATGTCAAAATATCTGGTAACTATGAATCCGGAAACAGAGCTTACCCGAAATGCACTGTTGCTGTATCCATATATACTGAATCAGACGATATCCCATGGTCGTGCGGCTGAAATTCTGGGAATCAGAAAATCCGAGTTGATTGATCTGTATGATAAGCTGGGATATTCCTATTTTGATATGACGATGGATGATCTGGATGATGAACTGAATACTTTCAGAGAACTCAAAAAGAAGGAGGCTGCGGTATGATTGTTGTATCAGATACAACACCGCTTCGGCTGGAAGCCGATGAGATCAGGCAGAAGAAATTTATCGTAGTGAAGCCTGTCAATAATCCGGAATCAGCAAGTATATTAAAAAGAGCGGCAGGTCTTGACCAGGGCGAGAGTGAAGCGATTGTCCTGTCAGATGAATTAAAAGCAGATCTGTTATTGATGGATGAAGCAAAGGGAAGAAATGTATCAGCTCAGATGGGACTTAGAATCATGGGGACGATAGGGATTCTTATGGCAGCCTATGAGGAACACGAACTGACATCGGATGAAGTAAGAGAATGCGTGGATGGTCTGCAACGTGCCGGACGACATATCGGACAGCGGCATTATCAGATGCTGTTAAGCAGATTGAAAGACTAAAAATACTCTGGTTCTATAACAGTACCGTGGTTCTGGATTGGTTCTAAAAAGTTTTGAAACGAGATGCAGGATAGAAAAATTGAAAATAGTAGTAAATCTGACGTCTGTACCATTTGTTCTGGGGCTGATTGTAGAACTGGAGGATTGTTATATTGTGACTTCGAACCGGGAGAGTGGATTCGGAAGATACGATGTGATGTTGGAGCCAAGAGATAAGTGCGATGATGCATTTATTATTGAGTTCAAGGTTCAGGATTCGGAAACAGAGAAAGATCTGGAAGATACAGTGAAAGCCGGGCTGGAGCAGATTGAATATAAGAAGTATGCTGCAACGTTGGAGGCAAGAGGAATTCCGGAGGAAAAGATTCATAAATATGCGTTTGCGTTTTGCGGGAAACATGTTTTGATAGGGAAGTCAACAACAGGAGATAAATAGCAAAAATCTCTGGACACTGCATAAAACAGGAGCCTCGCAGGAGAACTTGCTACAAAATCCGCTGTACGAAGCGGCTTAGCAGCTGTTGGAATCATGTCAAGATACAGCAATGGGGCTGTAAAAAAACTCCCCTAGAAAAAAATCGCCCAGGCCGTGAGGTCTGAGCGATTTTTTGGTATAATTAATTATGCTACTAACAGACTATACTAATGGTAATTATACTATGCGTCAGCTGAAATTACCATTAGAAATCGCAAAATTGATCGATATTTCTGATCCGGTATATACTTTTTGTGTCCAATGTATTGACATAGATCCAATGCTTTGTACCATTGATGGAAAAATTCAATCGCACATATGGTCATTATCCGAAATATCAGGTTGCTGATGCCGGATACGGTTCTTACAATAATTATCTTTATTGCGAAGAACACGGCATGGAAAAACACATGAAATTTCCCATGTACAAAAAAGCAACGACAGACGAAAGCTGAATAAAACTCAAGCGTGATTAGCTGAGCTTTATTAAATTCACCATTTTTTATACCCAAAGATGCAGACCTGTTCAAAAATAGAAAAATTCATACAAAGAAACAACAAAACCGACATTTGCCGGAGTTGGCGTTTCTTAATTAGGGACTTATTTTACAGCCCCATTAAATTATAGCTGAATCATTATAATATATGAGATGATACCTATAACACTATAAAAGCAATGAATGAGAGTATGACAGCAAAATCTATGCCTGTTATGGTTGGAAAGAAACGATAAGAAGATATTCCTTGAATTGAACTTTGGTTTGATTCAAGGGAATTTTATATTTGGAGTGTCATTTTCTGCAATTAGGAGTCACTTTCTGCAAGAACAATTGAACAATACAATTTATTTGATATATTTAAAGAAGAAAGTGATATTTAATTTGACAAGAGTATAATCGTTTGTTAAAGAAGAAAATGGATTTCAGAGTAATTTATCAAGGAGAGAAAATTATGCTTATAGTAAGAGAGTTTAGCAATAGATTTCAGCAAATGTCTGGAATGCCTATCAATAGTAACGAAACAAAGGAAAGACTTAAAGCGGCTGGAATAGATATAAATAGTAAACAATATCGAGCTGTTATGAGTGAGATGTCCAGAGATGGTGGCGGTGGATATACTACAATCTCAGCCATTAAGAAACGAATGAGCCGATATGATAAAGATGGAGACTGGATTAATCCACGCACAGGATTGGCGGGGTTACTCGTTACAGATAAAAATTGTGCTAGCAAAAATAGAATTGTTTCAATTTCAGAAAGCATTATGGATGAGATGTTTGAAAGCACTAAAAAAGAATTTTATATGGAAAATGGGGTGCATAACGGCGATACAACAAACAGATCAGAGATATATCAAAAGTTGTATCAGCAAACTGAGAAAAACGACAGATTAGCAGCAGGGTATACATTAGAGGAGTATGAGCGACAGTATTGGCAGGCATTCACAGATGCCGTAAAAGTAGCAGACCCTAAATGGGAGGCTGGAAAACCTATCATGCCGGGAGTTTTAGATAGAATTACAAGTAAATCCATTGATGCTTTATTAGTAAAATCTGGTAGTCAACTGATTAGAAAGTCATTTGAACGAATGATATAAAAAGTATCCATTTTGCGGGAGAGCATTCTGTTTGATAATATTTATGTTTTGACTTAAGGAGGATTTTTTATGAATACTATTAAGAAGAGAGCTTTAACATCAATTGCAGTATGTTTTATGGCATGTTTAATGTTTTCAATGCCGGTATTAGCAGCTTCAAATTCATTTTCGAAGACCACTGTAAAGTTAAATGCGATAGATGGTGGGGTATCTCAAATAGCAAAAGTTTCTTCAGGAAGTGTTTTAGGAACCAATCCTAAAATCACTCAGGTGAAAGTATACTTAAATGTAGCAAGTGGTACAGATCCGTTTGACCTTTATATTGAGAGTCCAGAAGGAACAGTAGCAAGGTTGACACCTTCTACAAAGTCAAGGACATATTATGTAACCGATTTTGTGTGTGAAAATCCCAAAGGAGATTGGTATCTTCAAATTGAAAATTTAGGCAAAACCTATGATCCCAATAAACTATATCCTGCATCAACGGTAACGGCAACAATAACAGTCACATACAGTTACTGATTTAATATCAATAGGATGACATTCTCGCAAGTAAATAATGATTTGTTCATTTGCAACATGTTAAACACGATACTTTTTTAGAGGATAAAGGTTTTGGGTTTTACAAAAAAAGGCACCATTTACAAAGCCAATTGACCCTTGAATTGTTGTCAATTATAGTTGTCAAAAAATACGGAGGTGAGATAAAAAATTTTAGTAGTATTTTGTTGCTTTATAATTGTATGTATTAAGAAAATTAAGCGGAGAAAGTTTTATGAGAACAAAAAAATTTATAGTTGCATTATGTTTTAGCTTTTTTATGTTCATGTGTAGTGTGTCAACTGTGTATGCGTATAATACATATAATCAGCACAAATTGACATATGGTGTGGGAAATTATGGAAAAGATACACAACATTACTTTATTACATCAAGTGCAAGCGGCTATGCATCTTATATTAATACGGCAATGAGCGAATGGGTAAATACAACTAGTAGCATGGGAGTAACAACTATGTATAATGGAAGTACAGAGGTTGATCCATTCAGTAGCAATTGGGCTTGGGGAAAAATACAATTAGATGCGGATTTTTCGGATTTAAGTGAAAATAAAAGATTGGCTGTTATAGCTCATGAAATGGGGCATGTTATGGGGTTGGCACATTCAGACTTTAGTAATGTTTTGATGAGGGCAGATATTGCTTATAATTCAAGTAGTACCTCGAGAGCACAAACTAATGATTTAGGTGGAATAAATTATTTATATAAGTAGGAGGAAGTAAAATGAAAAAAATTGGTATTAGAATATTAGGGTGTATGGCATTATTGTCAATGGTTGGTTGTGGAAGGATAGAAGGTGCAAGTGTTCAGGATTTAAGCAATACTAAAGATGCAATTGTTGAAAGTGAAACCACTTTGGCAGAAAATAATAATGAATATTCAAATAAAAATTCCCTATTTTATAGTGATATTTCTAGTTATGAAATTTTTACAGATGTAAATAGTGAAGCTGCGTTAAAAAATCTTTACTATAATATTGATGAATTTATTGATAGTGACTCATCAGATGTCATTGTAAAAGGAAATATTATAGAAATAGAATATGTGTATATTGATGGATGTTCTTATTCTGTGCTTACCGTTGATGTGGAGAGAGCATATAAAGGCGAGGTGCAGGAAACCATCACTGTGTATGAGGATGGAGGATATACTCGGCTGAGCGATGAAAAGGAACAAATTGAAGCACATGCCGATTTGTCACAATACACAGAAGAAGAAATGGAAAATTTGCTAATTAACCATACTTTTATGGGTGCGGAACATTCAAATGTTGGAGATACTGTTATTCTATTTCTGAAAACAAATGAAGGCAGTATTCTGGGTGACAGTTATCGAATTAACTGTTCAGTCTTTGGACGGTACACTTTGAATAAAGATAGCTATATTAGACCTGAATTTATTGTTGAGAATGATAATCCAGAGAAAATAACAACATATAGTAATATGGATACATTCGAGTTTTCGGTGTCTAAATCAATGCTTGAAGATAAACTTTCACAGCAGTAAAATGTCTATATTGAAAATATTGGAAAAAAGTAAATGTTTGATATAACAGACTATCAAAGAAAATTATGCATTTTTTCTATGGGGTATTCTTGCAACAGTGATGTAATTTAATAGGCACAGGAATATGTCAAAAGACCAAAACAGAAAGTGTTAATGATAATAGGTGTTTACTGTTATAACATTTGTTATTTAAAGGGACTGTCGCTTTAACGATTTAGCATGACAGCCCCTTTTTCGAATCTCTTTTTTAAAATATTATAGGGAAGAAACAAGATGGACTAGAACAAGTCCCTTTTCATCATGCATATTGCATAAAATAATGCAAAAAGAACCAAAATGGGTTCATAGGCATGGTGAAAAGGGATGGAACAGAAAATAAAGCAAGATGAGATATTTATTGGTAAGAATATCCGGCGTATAAGGAAAGAAAGAGGAAGAACATTTGCTAAAGAGATATAATTATATTCTTTAAGTTCGGAGACAGTAGTAATGCCGGCATATGTTAATGCAAATTTGGTAATAGAAGAAAGATTAAGCTGTTCAAAATGTTGATTTTGGTCATTTTCTACAAATATAGGTCGATTTCTGCCTTTTATTTGATTGTTCGGGTGAGAAATAGTAATATATGACTGTAAAATGGTTTTATATTATTCTAATTGAACGAGGGAAAATAAGCTATGTTTATATGGAAGTAAATAAAGTTTTTGTTGGAAGGTGCCAAAATATAAAAATATGTACAAAATTAAAAAAACACAACCAACCAAACGAGGAAATATGCAAAATTTAGAGAGGGGGGAAAAACGTATGTTTAGAATTGCTATATGCGATGATGAAAAGATTTTTAGAGATGACCTAAAGGAAATACTTATACGTTATATGACTGACAGAGGAATAATGCTTGAAATTGATACTTTTAGTTCAGGAAAAGAATTTGTTGAACTGGGAATTGAAATGGTAAAATATAAGATTGTTTTTCTGGATATCAACATGGATGAACTGGATGGAATTATGACAGCAAAAAAGATCCGGGAAAACAGCAAGGATATGTTTATTGTTTTTGTTACAGCCTTTGTAAACTATACGATAGAAGGATATAAGGTAGATGCAGTAAGATATATTTTAAAGGACAATAAAAATCTGGTTGCCAGTGTTTATGAGTGCATGGATGCAATTCATGAAAAAATGGATTATAAGATTACTTGGGCTGAATTTGATTTCTGCGAAGGTACAAGGAAAGTTTCATTGAATCGCATATTGTATATTGAGAGTAAATTACATAAATTGGAGTTTCATGTAATGGAGGATTGTCTGCAAAAATATACATTACAAGGGACGCTAAATGAAATAGATGATAAGTTTGCCGGAAATGATTTTCTGCGGATACATCAGAGCTTTCTGGTTAATATGAAATTCATTAAAAATATAAGCAGATACAGAGTATTGCTGAATAATGGAATTCTATTAGATATAGCTAGAGCGAGATATAAATATGTAGAAGAAAAGTTTATCGCTTATAGAGGTGAAGTATAAATGTTTGTTTACATTCAGAGTCTTATGATTATGATGTTGGAAATATTATGCTGCAAAATTTTTTTTGAAGCATTTGGAATAAAAAGAGAGGAAAATAATTGTTGGAAAAATTATAGTATAGTTATCGGATTGACAGTGCTTTGCTATTTTATTGCAATGATTTTTCGAGACTATTTTATTGTAAAGCAGGTATTTTCAATTATTCTCATAACATTCTTTATGTTGCTTTATCTTAAACTGAGTTTTGGTAAGGCGATGATTTTATCAGCATTATTTGAGAGTCTTTTGCTCGTGATGGATTATTTCGCGTTACTTATGAATATTTATATTTTTCATAACATGGAAGAAGTATGGGAATCACATGTTATACAGGGTTCATTGGTCGTTGTTTTAGGAAAGGCATTGTTACTTTTTGCTGTATTAATTATTAGAAATCATATGGAGAAAAAATCTTTGGCTATGCTGGCAGATACAGAATGGCTTCGGTTTATTTTTTTCCCTATTTTCACAATATGTGTTATTACAGCTATGATAAAAATGTCTGAAGATATAAAAAATAAAGCCCAGGAGAATTTATTTTTTGTTATAGCGTGTGGATTGGCGGGAATGAACATAGTTGTATTTTATTTAATATATGATATTTTAAAACGAGAAAATAAATTGCAGGAGGAACGTATTTATAGGATACAGGTTAAAAACCAAATAGGTATGTATCGTTCTATTTCTGAAAATTTTGATAAACAAAAGAAAATGACACATGAATATAAAAATCAGATTATGTGCATTGATTCTTTGATAAAAAAGAAGAAATATGATTCATTGGAAAGCTTTGTAAATAAAATCAGTGGTCAAATTAGTAAAGAATTGGATTTTATTTGTACAAATAATGTGATTGTGGATGCGGTATTGAATACTAAATATCAGGAAATAAGGGATAAAGGTATTGTTTTTGTATTTAAAATTAATGATTTATCATCTTTGAATATTAGCGATGAGGATGTTGTGGTTATTATGTCCAATTTATTAAACAATGCGATTGAAGCATGTGAAAAGTGCAGAGGGGATAAAATAATAAAATTGAAAATTGTTATAGAGGACAATAATGCGATTATATCGGTGAAAAATACTTATGAGAATGCTGTTATTTATGAAAATGGAGAGATACAGACTACAAAGATTCTGGATACAGATGAACATGGAATAGGAATAAAAAATATAGCTGAAACAATAAGGAAGTACGGGGGCTCTTATGTGATTCAAAACGATGAACGAGAGTTTTATTTTTCCATTATGATTCCTCTAGTGAAAAGTGATTTCTGAGAACAAATCACTTTTTTGTCGTTTTCTGCAAAATAAGTACACTTTCTGCAATAGACCTTGTTAAGAAATTGTGTATTGTTATACTTACAGTAGAAGGAGGCGTTGATATGATTGAGAAGATGGCAATGGGGTTGGTTGACCAAATGGCTGAGGAAAAAATGATTGACAAGGAAGCGGAAGAATATTATGTCTATACGCTTGTTTCGTTAATGGAAAAATTTATAACCATTGGAACTATTTTGCTAATAAGTGTACTGATTGAGAAATTAGTTCCAACAGCATTCTTTTTGTTATTCTTTTTGTCATTAAGAAAAAGAACAGGCGGATATCATATGAATACCTTTTTTCAATGTTATTTGGGTACAGTGGTTACTTATATGCTTGTCTTAGGTTTATGTATGGTTCTGGTTGACTATCCGCAGCTGGTTTTTGGATTATTATTAGTTGCAATTTGCATAGTTGAAGTTATAGGGACTGTTAATCATCCCAACATACATATGGATGCGGTAGAACTGTCAGAATCAAAGAGGGCGGCAAGAATTTTGTGTGCAGTTGAAGTGTGTGTTATTTACACTTTTACTTTGCTCGGAGCCGATATGATGTATGTTTGCCATATGGCAGTTGCTGTTATATTATGTGCGGTTCTGTTGCTGATAGCTAAAATATTAAAACAGGAGGTAAAGAGAAATGAAGAAAATTAACAAAAAGGTATTGAAGGTTGTGGAGAGGGTGATAAGAAATGAGATTAAGAGAGCCAGTGGTGATCCTCCGTTTTGTTTGGGGATATTTCATCAACCGAAAAGACCGGTAGAACATAAATGTAATAGAGAAAATAAATAAAGAAATAAATGGTAGTATATTTCTTCACAGACTCCTTAAATCCTATAATTTCAAGCTTTTGCGATACTTTGTTGTTCATATCATTATTCACCCACCAGGTGAAGAAAATATATGGTAAAATAGACGTAACAAAACCTATAGATTGGAGTCTTTTACCATGAATAACAACCACCGAATCACACTGAGCACCAATAAGAACATTATTGTTGAGTTTACAAATGATACAATAAATCGTTCTGAATAAAGTGTTTTTCAGGAAACATCCAATTTAGGAATTTTGATTAAGAGAGAGATAATAAAATGAAAATATGTTATATAGTTGTTTCAGCTTTTTTGATTATTTTCTATCCAAGACAATTAACACATCTTATGTGCTTTGGGAGACATCGTGATAAGAATATTGTCAAAAGCAAAGCTGCTTATTGGGGAATATATTTGTTTTGGACAATTATTTTTTTGATTGGTTGTCTGATGATGGGTTCAGCGATGAAAGTAAATTCTACAATGGATAAATTAGTGTATTATTTCATTTTAGGAAGTGATAATAGGGATTGTGTTGAATTGGGAAGTGAAGAGAATGATGAGGCATATATTTCTACATATTATACACGAAAGGAAATCAATGAGAGCTTTTTATTTGAGGTTGTCCAAAAACATGAATATGCATATGAGATGTGTCAATTACAGGAGTTGATAATTAAGAAACAGGATGAAAGATGGATACTTTATTTGAATGATGAGGTGATGGGATATGTAGAAGTAAAAAAAGGTTTTTTAATTAAGGAGTTTTGTTTTGTGTGGGATAGGCAAAAAATAGACCAAAGGAGGCAGTTATATGAGTAAAAAAATGTGCAAGAGGATATTTTCAGTAATTTTATCATTAGGTCTTGTTATGGTTCAATCCATGAATGTTAATGCAGCAGGTAATGAAATTGGTAAATATTCAGTATTCGTTTAGTGGCAGATATGCGGTGCGGACAGGCATCTATTTGGGATTTTAAAAAATAGCAAAAATCTCTGGACACTGCAACAAACAGGAGCCTCGCAGGAACACTGCTGTAAAATCCGCTTAGTATGAGCGTATTTTGCAGCAAGTGCTCCTGCGAGGCTTTGTCATTTAATCCAATAAACTTAAAACGCTTTATTTCTTCTTCCACGCAAGAAGCCTCTCAATATGCAGCGGTTTCCCCTGAACAGCCTGCACCTTCAATCTGTTTTCCTCACTGAAACCAACCAGAATATCATGATTAGCCTCAGCCAGATAATCGATGATACCATCGATATCAGACTTCGTGTTCTTCGGACAATGAATATACAGATGCTTATTTGCGGAAATATGCAGTGTATATGAGATGCTGAAATGATACCACAGAATCTTGTGCAGGGTAGAGTATTTGTAAATCCATAAAATCTCTTTGATAGGCACGATGGCATTGCCATAAGGCGAGGTCATGATAAAATAGTGCTCTGTGATAAACATGTCCTCGGTGGCAAGCTGTGGCAGTGTCGCAAGCTCCTCCTCAGCCTCGGCAAGCAGCTTGTGCGGATTGCCAAATACAACAAGATTCTGACATGCCGGTGCCAAAACAGGAAACCTGATGCATAGGATGTAGAATATCAGGCTGATAACAGCATAGATGAGAGTGCCAAAATAAAAAACAAACATAAAAATAGTAGTTTTCAAATGGTACTCAGGCTCATTAAGATAGTAGCCTGTTATGGTATCGGAGAGTCCCTTGGAATCCCAACTCAGATCCTTAGACAGTTTATTTACAAACTGTGTGTAGGTGCCCTTTCCCTTTACGATTTTACCGACCACCGTGAGTTTGTCGATAGAGGGCAGACCCTCCTCACAGGTGGATGGTGCAAGCAGTACAATAGAGCAGTGCTTATCACGCATGCAGTAGTAGTAATAGCCCTTGATATCGTTGCCGTCCTTCATGGTGTAGCCGGTAAAGTAAAGCTTTTTAAGGGTGGTTTTTACATATCTGTCCGAATCCTTGTATGCAGCTTCAAAGCTGACAGAATCGTCAATGTGTATGGGCGATAAAATATCTCCGAGTGAAAATGCAAACCATAGCACGGTAAGCAGAATGATGTATACAATCGGAGAGAAAAGACGCCTTTTGTAAAATGCTTTGATGTTTTTTGTTATGTAGTGTTCGTAATTATCAATCATATGCTTAGTATAATGGTTTTTGTGCCTTATATCAACCTTGATTTTGAGACATTTAATTGTTATTATATAATCAATAGTAACTATTCAGAACCACTGAGAACAAAAAAGCTGATGCGTCATGCTCGCATGTAAGCAGCAGGTTTTCTTGTTCTCAAGGTGGCTCGAATAGAGCCACCCCCACACATATGAGCAAAATTAGCTGCAAAGCAGCGGGAAAGCACGAGTATCGTGCGTTTTTGCGAATGTGCGTGGGATGGTTCTGAATAGTTACGGTAAATAGAAACACGAAATGAGGTAATTATGGAAGCATACACGAGTTTTGCCCGGGTGTATGACATGTTCATGGACAATGTGCCATATGAGGTGTGGGGCAGATATATTGTCGAAAAACTGCGTGCAAATGGCATAGACAGTGGATATGTCGTGGACTTAGGCTGTGGTACGGGAAAGCTTACCACGCTTCTTGCAGATGCAGGCTATGATATGATAGGCATTGACAATTCTTTTGACATGCTTGATATGGCGCTTGAGAGAGAGGATGACAGAATCCTTTATCTGATGCAGGATATGAGAGAGTTTGAACCGGGAGAAAAGGTGAGTGCCGTTGTAAGCGCATGTGACAGCATCAATTATATTCTTGAGCCTGAGGATCTTCAGGCAGTTTTTTTCTGCGTGAGCGAAAGTCTTAAAGAGGGTGGCATTTTTATATTTGATATCAATACTCCATATAAATATGAGGTGCTCATGGCTGATAATACCATAGCTGAAAACCGTGATGAGGGCAGCTTTATATGGGACAATTATTATGATGCCGATGAGAAAATAAACGAGTATGACCTGACACTTTTTATAAAGGAGCAGTCAGAGGATGAGGATGACATCTACAAGAAGTTTGAGGAAACTCATTTCCAGAGATGCTATGAGATTTCAGAGCTTAAGGAGCTTCTTGAGCAGTCGGGACTTGTGTTTGATGCGGTGTATGATGCGTACACAGACGATCAGGTGAAGTGTGACAGTGAGAAGGTCACTGTAATTGCACATAAAGCATAGAATTAGATAATGAGAGGTAAATTATGTCAGATTATATAGTAAGAGCAACAGCGGCGGATGCCAATATCAGAGCATTTGCTGTAACATCAAGGGAGATGGTGGAGACCGCCAGAGAGGATCACATGACAACACCTGTCATGACGGCGGCACTTGGCAGGCTTCTTTCTGCGGGAGCCATGATGGGAGCTATGATGAAGGGAGATAAGGATATCATAACTCTTCAGATACAGTGCAGCGGACCTGCAAAGGGACTTACCGTCACAGCAGATTCGCACGGCAATGTAAAGGGCTTTGCCATAAATCCACAGGTTGAGCTGCCACTCAATGCGGCAGGCAAGCTCGATGTGGGTGGAGCGCTTGATCTTGGTATACTCACAGTCATAAAGGATATGGGCTTAAAAGAGCCGTATTCGGGTCAGTGTGAGCTTAAAACAGGTGAGATAGCTGAGGATCTGACCTATTATTTTGCCACATCTGAGCAGATTCCGTCGGCGGTTGGTCTGGGTGTGCTGGTGGATAAGGACCAGAGCGTAAAGCAGGCCGGTGGATTTATCATCCAGCTTATGCCGTTTACACCGGATGAGGTTGTGGACAGGCTTGAAAAGAAAATCACAGAGATTGATTCGGTGACACAGATGCTTGACAGGGGGCTGACTCCGGAGCAGATACTTGAGGAAATTTTAGGGGATTTCGGGCTTGAAATCACAGATACGACTGAGACACGCTTCCACTGCGACTGTTCAAAGGAGCGTGTGAGCAGAGCTCTTTCCACACTGAGCAAAAAGAATCTTGATTCCATTATCGCAGATGGTGAGAGCATTGAGGTAAAGTGCCAGTTCTGTAATAAGGCATATGAGTTTACGGTGGATGAGTTGAAGGAGATGCGCTAATTGAAGGACGGATATATAAAGGTCGCTGCAGCGACACCAAAGGTAAAGGTGGCTGATACTGTATACAACGGACAGCTTATTAAAGCTCTTATGAAGGAGTGCACTGACAACGGGGCAAAGGTGGTTGTTTTCTCGGAGCTTTGCATTACCGGATACACCTGCCAGGATCTTTTCTGGCAGGATAAGCTCATAGCTGCAGCAGAGGATGAGCTTATAGGAATAGCTGATTACAGCAGGAGCCTTGACGGCATATTTTTCATAGGGCTTCCATATGAGATAAACGGCATGCTCTATAATATGGCGGCAGTTGTATCGCGCGGAGAAGTACTTGCCATGGTGCCAAAGACATTTCTGCCAAATTACAATGAGTTTTATGAGGCAAGGCATTTTGCATCGGGAGAAAACCTTAGCACATATGTCACACTGAAAAATGGACAGCAGGTGTCTGTAGATACTGATTTTATTTTTAGCTGCAAGCAGCTGCCAAAGCTTAAGATAGCGGTGGAGCTTTGTGAGGATCTTTGGACTCCGAACCCGCCGAGCATCAGACACGCGATGTCGGGTGCCACTGTGATTGTAAATCTGTCTGCATCAGATGAGGTGACAGGCAAGGCAATATACAGGAAAGAGCTTGTGAGCGGACAGTCTGCCAGATTAATCTGTGGATATATTTATGCGTCAGCGGGAGACGGTGAGTCCACACAGGATGTGGTCTACTCAGGACACAATCTCATCTGTGAAAACGGAAATGTGCTTGCCGAGTCAAAGCGCTTTACAAATGAGACTATATACAGCGAGTTTGATGTGGAAAGAATAGAGACTGAGAGGCGCAGGATGACAACATTTGTTGTCGAGGATGATCACAGATGGGCTGAGTTTGATCTTGAGGTAAAGGATACCACTCTTAGCCGCTATGTAAACCCGGCTCCTTTTGTTCCTGCAGATAAGACAGACAGGGACAGACGCTGTGATGAGATTCTTATGATCCAGGCTATGGGGCTTAAAAAGAGATTAGAGCATACCAACTGCAAGACAGCAGTTATCGGTATTTCAGGAGGACTCGACTCCACACTGGCACTGCTTGTCACGGTAAGAGCATTTGACCTTTTGGGAAAGGATCACAAGGATATAGCGGCAGTTACTATGCCGGGCTTTGGAACAACAGACCGCACATATGACAATGCGGTAAATCTCATTAAATGCCTTGGAGCTACATTTATTGAGGTGGATATAAAGGATGCTGTAAATATACATTTCAGGGATATCGGACAGGATCCGTCTGTGCATGATGTCACCTACGAGAATGGACAGGCACGTGAGCGCACACAGATACTTATGGATATCGCAAACAAGGAAAACGGAATGGTTATAGGTACAGGAGATTTGTCAGAGCTGGCACTCGGCTGGGCGACCTACAACGGAGACCATATGTCCATGTATGCTGTAAATGCATCGGTTCCAAAGACTCTGGTGCGCCATCTGGTAAAATACTATGCAGATACCTGCGGCAGCGATTTGCTGGAAAGTACACTTCTTGATGTGCTTGATACACCTGTTTCTCCTGAGCTTTTACCACCTGAAAACGGTAAGATTTCACAGAAGACAGAGGATCTTGTGGGGCCTTATGAGCTGCATGATTTCTTCCTTTACAATATGCTGCGCTGCGGCTATGCTCCTGCCAAGGTTTACCGCCTTGCAAGGATAGCATTTGAAGGAAAATATGATGATGAGTTTATTCTCAAATGGCTTAAGAACTTCTATCGCAGATTTTTCGCACAGCAGTTCAAGCGCTCATGTCTGCCGGATGGACCAAAGGTAGGAACAGTGGCGGTCTCACCGAGAGGAGACCTAAGGATGCCTTCGGATGCGTGCGGACGTATCTGGATGGATGAAGTTGATAAGCTGTAATAGTAAGAGGAAAACAATGGGAAAGACACATAAGAAAACTCATAGAAGGCAGGAAAGCATAAAATGTGCAAGGCACAGTGACAGGCGCATGAAAATAGGCGCAATAGTCATTTGTGCAGCGATAGTCATAATAACATTTGTGGCTGTGGGCATGCAGCTTTTGGTTCCTGTTACAGAAGCAGCGGTAAGTGCTGATAATAAGACACGTTCAGGGAATGTTGATGTGCAGAAGAATAATAATTCACTTACCGCATCTAAAATGGACTCAGTAAAAAGGCAAAACAGCTCAGAAGATGATGTAAACGCTGCGGAGGAAAGCAGCGAGCCTGACAAGGAAACGAAGCTTGATGAGATACTTCAAAGTGCAGATTATCCGGTGCAGCTAAAGGAGCTTGCGAAGAAGAATGATGAGGCAATTGACTTCATATATGAGTATCCTAAGGAGCATTTGAAAGAGCATGACATTGATCTGACTGCAGAGGCTTCGCAGGATACAGTACCTCTATTGCAGCAGTGGGATAAGAGATGGGGCTATGAAAAGTACAGCGGCAATTATTTTGCGGCGAGTGGCTGCGGTCCGACTGCACTTTCGATGGTTGTATTATATCTGACGCATGATGCACAGGCATCACCTCTTGCAGTGGCAGAGTATGCAAAGGAGGCCGGCTACAGTGTGGACGGCTCCGGAAGTGCATGGGATCTTATTAGCAAGGGCTGCAGACACTACGGCGTAAATGCTAAGACTATAAAGGAGGATGAGGATACATTTAAAGAAAGGCTTGATGAGGGCAATCTGATAGTCGTAAATGTCGGTCCGGGAGATTTCACAGACAATGGACATTTTATGGTGATCACAGGCTATGATGATGAGGGCTTTACTATAAATGATCCAAACAGTATCATAAAGAGCAATACCCACTGGCAGTTTGAGAGGCTGAGTTCACAGATCAGGGCTGCATGGAGGATGTTTGTGTAGATAATAGCAGCAACACATGCATTTATGCTGATTTTTGTGATGCATATGGAAAAATTAAAAAATAAGAAATAATAAAACCTGCTGTGTCATGCTTGTCTGACACAGCAGGTTTTTTATTAAATTCATGAATAATCATAAATGAGGGGCAAAATACTTTTTGACCCCTCATATCATTAGTATAGTGTACTAAATTTATACGGACTAATAATAAACAGTAAAGTATGGTATGCAGATTATAGCAATTGAATACCATGCTCCTCACATTCCTTAATTGTCTCCTCAGGCCACAGTGAGCTCTGTACCTCACCGATATGAGCCTTTCTGAGGAAGAACATACAGATTCGTGACTGTCCGATTCCGCCTCCGATAGTGTACGGAAGCTCCTTGTTGAGGATAGCCTTCTGGAATGGAAGCTTAGCACGCTCAGGACATCCGGCCTTGTCAAGCTGCTCCTTCAGAGATTTTTCATCTACACGTATACCCATTGATGAAAGCTCAAGTGCGATATCAAGAACAGGATAGTATACGATGATATCAGCGTTTAAAGCCCAGTCGTCATAGTCAGGGGCACGTCCGTCGTGAGGCTCTCCGTTTGCAAGTTTGTCACCAATCTGCATTACACAGATTGCACCCTTTGCCTTTGCAAAATAATACTCGCGCTCCTTTGGAGTATTGTCCGGGAACATTTCCTCAAGCTCTGATGTGGTGACAAAGGTGATATCCTTTGGCAGAATCAAATCTATGTAGTCGTACTGTATAGCCATATACTGCTCGGTCTTGCGCAGGCATTTGTATACTGTCTTTACTGTTTCCTCAAGGAAATCTAAGTTTCTGTCCTCCTTGCGGATGACCTTTTCCCAGTCCCACTGGTCAACAAATATAGAGTGGATATTGTCAGTCTCCTCATCACGTCTTATGGCATTCATATCTGTGTAGATGCCCTCGCCGAGAGAGAAGCCGTATTTCTTTAATGCATATCTCTTCCACTTGGCAAGAGAGTGAACGACCTCAGCCTCCTTGTCACCCTGCTCAAGGATGCCGAAGGTAACAGGTCTTTCATATCCGTTTAAGTTATCGTTTAAGCCTGTGGTAGGGTCAACGAAAAGCGGTGCTGAAACACGTGTCAGGGAAAGACGCTGTGCGAGCATGCCCTGGAAGAAATCCTTAACAGTCTTGATGGCAAGCTGTGTATCGTGAAGATTCAGTGCCGAAGAATAGTTCTTTGGTATTGTTAATTTGCTCATTTTCGATTAAACCTCGTTGTATTATTAATTTTTAAATAAAATTCCTTTAACCTGATTATTATATCACAATTTTTCTAGAAAGATAGTCCATAATATGATAAAATTAGATAGTTTAAAGAAAAACAATATCGTTTTACCTTATTTTTACGAGTTTAAGGTGTTAATGAAAGGTAGTAGATTTATATGAGAAAAAGAGATATGACCTTTGCTTCGGCGGTGCTTGAGGCAATAGATGCGCTTTTAGCTCTTGCGTATATAGGCTTACAGATTTATTATGGAGTGTGCTATCACATACAGGTATTTAAGTTTGTGGCCAATATACTTGTGCTTTTGCTTGTATACATTGCAATCACATGGCTGCAGCATTATCCGGAAAAGCTCAATCACATAGCAGCGGAGCTGTGTGTGGGCAATATCAGAAAGTATTCACTCAGGCTTTTGATGTTTGTAAAGCTTGTTTTTACTGCGGGGCTTTTGGTGCCATGCGTGTGTGATGCGTTTGGAATAGCAATCCGCGATGTATACAGCCTCATTATGATAGGGCTCATCCTTGTGGTGACGGCATATTATGAGTACAGGATATTTCAGGAAATAAAGTCATTGCGGAAATAATATAGGAGAAATAAAATGCAGCTTAGTATAGAAGAAGTTAAAAAGCTGGATAGTAACAGCTATCAGATAATAGATATAAGAAGTGAGGAAGAGGTGGCGCACGGTGCCATAAAGGGAGCACTCAATATTCAGGCAGAGGAAATAGAGTCAGATGATAGGGTGGTGCATGATAAGAAGCTTGTCATAGTCTGCAGCCGTGGTAAGACGAGTGTGGATGTGGCAGAGTATCTCACAGAAAAAGGCTTTGATGCGGCAAGCTTAAAGGGAGGCTATATAAGCTGGCTGCTTGATGCCATGAAAGAGGATGAGGTGGCAGAGCGCGATATAAAGACAGATGTGGAGCAAAGCATCAGAAAGAAATTTAAGAAATCCATCTGGCGCAAGTTTACAAAGGCGATAAACACCTATGAGCTTGTAAAGCCGGGGGATAAGATTGCGGTGTGTATCTCGGGAGGTAAGGATTCCATGCTCATGGCAAAGCTTTTTCAGGAGCTTAAGCATCACAACAAGTTTGATTTTGATGTGAAGTTTCTCATCATGGACCCGGGCTACAATGAGGCAAACAGGCATGTCATAGAGGAAAACTGCAGGAACCTTGGCATCCCTGCCACTATTTTTGAGTCAGATATATTTGATGCTGTATATGATATCGAAAAATCGCCATGCTATTTATGTGCGAGGATGAGAAGAGGACATCTGTATGCATTTGCAAAGGAGCTGGGCTGCAACAAAATTGCGCTCGGACATCACTATGATGATGTTATCGAGACGATACTCATGGGCATGCTCTACGGTGCACAGGTACAGACCATGATGCCTAAGCTTCACAGCACAAACTTTGAGGGCATGGAGCTTATCAGGCCTCTTTACCTGGTCAGGGAGGACGATATCAAGGCCTGGCGTGATTACAACGGTCTGCATTTCATACAGTGTGCCTGCAAGTTTACAGATACCTGTACCACCTGCAATAATGAGGAAAACCGCTCAAAGCGTGTTGAGATAAAGCAGCTCATCGCTAATCTTAAAAAGGTGAATCCTTTTGTCGAGGCAAATATATTTAAGAGCGTGGAGAATGTAAATCTGGCTACGGTTGTAGCATATAAAAAGGATGGCATAAAGCACAGCTTCCTAGATCACTATGATGAATAAGACAGATATATTTCAGGAGGGTATTGTATGGCAGATATCATGGATTATATTGACTGGCGTGGAGACATAGGCTTTGATGAGGTGCATGTAAATGAGGTGGACGGACTGATTTTTTCACAGCTTATTTATGTGCAGATGAAGCCATATATGCCGGATGCAAAGAAGTCATACCTTACGATAAAACAGCTTTCAAGCCTTTACTGCGCGGACCACAGTGACGATGAGATTGAGCAGATGCCTAATCTTTTCCGCCATTCCGCGAGGCTACTTCAAAAGCTGGCGCACTCAAGGCGCTATGCTGACTGCATTTTGAGATATTATATATACGATATAAGTGAAAAAGAGGAGTCGCAGTTTTCTGCGGTTACGATAGAACTGCCTGACGGCACATATTTCATTTCCTACAGTGGTACAGACCATTCCGTGGTCGGCTGGAAGGAAAACTTTAATCTAAGCTATCTCGATGAGACACCGGGACAGAACAAGGCGAAAAAATATTTAAAGCAGGTGGCAGCATATATATGCAATGATGATAGGGTCATAAATGAAAAAGCCATAAATGATAAAGCTTTAGATGATGAAAATATCAACAATAAAAGCATCAATACAAGAAGGCTGTGGATAGGCGGGCACTCAAAGGGTGGAAATCTGGCAGTGTTTGCCGCCATGCATGTGGATAAAGAGGTGCAGGATGTCATTATTAAGGTGTTTAATTTTGACGGGCCGGGCTTCAATCACAAGATGATATATACGGCAGGCTACAAAAGAATTTTTGACAGAATAGAGACATTTCTGCCACAGTCGTCTATTGTTGGCTTATTGCTTGAACATGTGGACGATTATGAGGTGGTAAGAAGCCGTAATTCGGGTCCGCTGCAGCATGATGCTTTTTCATGGGAGATAATGGGCGGAAGTATAATAAAGGCGGATGGGCTGGACAAAAACAGTGTGCGCCTTGACAAGACACTCAGAAACTGGATAGGCAGCATGGATGAGGCGCAGCGAAAGCAGTTTGTAAATGTGCTTTTTTCAATAGCATCAGACTCCAATTTTGAGAACCTTGACCAGATGTCATTTAAGCAGCTCATTGAGATGATAAAGGCTGCCGATGAGCTGTCAAAGGCTGACTGGAGCATGCTTAAGGATACAGTAAGACTCCTGATTTCTGCCGGTGTCGGCGTGGTCAGGGATGAAAAGGAGAAATAAATGTTAAATCAGTTTTCAAGAACACAGCTTTTGCTTGGAAAAGAGGCGATGGATAGGCTAAAGGGCGCAAGAGTCGCAGTATTTGGAATAGGAGGAGTGGGCGGATATGTCTGCGAGGCACTAGTCAGAAGCGGCGTGGGAGCGATTGACCTTATCGATGATGACAAGGTGTGTCTTACAAACCTAAACAGGCAGATAATCGCAACCCGAAAGACCATAGGAAAATACAAGACAGATGTGATGGAGGAGAGGATTCATGATATTAATCCTGATGTCAGTGTCGTGACACACAGGTGCTTCTTTTTGCCGGAAAATGCTGATGAATTTCCGTTTGAAGAGTATGATTATATAGTTGACGCGGTTGATACGGTCACAGCAAAGATTGCGCTTGTCATGAAGGCACAGGAGAAAAATGTCCCTATCATAAGCAGTATGGGAGCGGGAAATAAGTTGGATGCAAGTGCATTTAAGGTGGCTGATATATATAAGACCAGCATGTGTCCTCTTGCAAAGGTCATGCGCCGTGAGCTTAAAAAACGTGGCGTGAAAAAGCTTAAGGTGGTATACTCTGAGGAGAAGCCTACAAGACCGATAGAGGATATGTCTATAAGCTGCAGAAGCAACTGCATCTGTCCGCCGGGTGCCGAACACAAGTGCACAGAGCGCAGGGATATTCCCGGAAGCCTTGCATTTGTACCATCAGTGGCAGGACTTATCATCGCAGGCGAGGTGGTACAGGACATAGCCTTTGACAGGGTATGATGAAGAATACAATTACGAAAAGAGAGGAATAAAAATGCCAGTATTTGATTTTAGCGATACACCGGTAGCAAACGAGCATCCGGAGTGTACATATGAGACATTTCATTCGACAGAGACCAAGGCATCGGCCGATAAACCGATTGTTGTGATAGACAATAAGCAAAAGGAATGGGCGCATCATGCGCTCGGTATGTTTACAAATCCGATAAAGCGTACATCCTTTGAATTTGAGGATGGTGATGGGGTGACCAGTGCAGATATCCTGCGCATTGATTCCCGCTTCGTTAGCCTTTTTAAGTGGCTTGGCGAAAATCACATAAAGGTACAGCTTTCAGGAGCCAATACACCTGACGGATACGCAGTATACAGGGTGAGGGAGGTGTCTCTCGGCAGAGGCACAAAGCTGTCTGCAGAGGACGGATTCCTGCAGTATATGATGGAAAGGCTCTTTGCGAGCACCATGCCTGAGGATGAACCTGACCTCGATGATTACGAGGAAGAGGGTGACAGCATGAAGCTCACCAGTATACAGAGCATCACAGATTTCATGACCTGTGCAGGCCGTACACTGCCTGACAATATACTGCTGTGGGCCAGAAGAAATCTGGCAGTTGCGCGTTCAAGCGAGGTATCACCTGAGGAGAGACGCCATGCGCAGAGAGCACTTTCCATCATGATGAATATCCAGTGGAAGGGAAATTACTTTGAGGCAATTGACCCTGTGGAGGCAAGGCGCATACTCGATGAGGAGCTCTATGGCATGGAGAGCGTGAAGCAGAGAATCATTGAGACCATTATCCAGATAAACAGGACTCATACACTTCCTGCCTATGGACTGCTGCTCTGTGGACCGGCAGGAACCGGAAAGTCACAGATTGCATATGCTGTTGCACGTATACTCAAGCTTCCATGGACCACACTCGATATGAGCTCAATAAATGATGCGGAGCAGCTCACAGGAAGCTCAAGAATCTATTCAAACGCAAAGCCGGGAATCATTATGGAGGCATTTTCACAGGCGGGAGAGTCAAATCTTGTATTTATCATCAATGAGCTCGACAAGGCCTCAAGCAAAAACGGCAACGGAAATCCGGCAGATGTGCTTTTGACACTGCTTGACAATCTTGGCTTTACAGACAACTATATGGAGTGTATGGTGCCGACCGTCGGAGTATATCCGATTGCAACAGCCAATGATAAATCCCAGATTTCTGCACCGCTTATGTCACGTTTTGCAGTGATTGATATTCCGGACTATACCGATGAAGAGAAGAAGGTCATCTTCCAGAGATTTGCCCTGCGCAAGGTATTTGAGCGAATGGGAATGAAGGAGGAGGAGTGCGTTCTCACAGAGGACGGACTTGATGCAGTGATTAAGCTTCACGAGAACACATCGGGCATAAGAGATCTCGAGCAGGCTGCAGAGCATCTGGCAGCAAATGCACTTTATCAGATAGAGGTTGATAAGGTAAAGCAGGTGGTATTTGACGCTGAGGCTGTTTTTGAGCTTTTAGGCTAGCAGGATATATTACGGATACAGGAATTGTTACGAAAATAAAAGGAGATTGTCAGGATGAGAGAATTTGGAAAATCCAGAAAATTAGATAATGTGCTTTATGATGTAAGAGGACCGGTAGTGGATGAGGCGGCCCGCATGGAGGAAAACGGCACAAATGTGTTGAAGCTCAATATAGGAAACCCTGCGCCGTTTGGCTTCAGGACACCTGATGAGGTGATATATGATATGTCTCGCCAGCTCACGGACTGCGAGGGGTATTCCAACTCCAAGGGACTTTTTTCTGCAAGAAAAGCAATCATGCAATATGCACAGCTCAAAAAGCTTCCTAATGTGACGGTTGAGGATATCTACACCGGAAACGGAGTCAGTGAGCTTATAAACTTAAGCATGTCAGCACTTCTTGACAATGGTGATGAGGTGCTGGTGCCGGCACCGGACTATCCGCTTTGGACAGCCTGTGTTACACTTGCGGGAGGCACGGCAGTGCACTATATCTGTGATGAGCAGTCAGAGTGGTATCCGGACATAGAGGATATCAAAAAGAAGATTACAGACAAGACAAAGGCGATCGTAATAATCAACCCAAACAATCCGACGGGAGCGCTCTATCCAAGGGAGGTGCTGCAGCAGATAGTTGATGTGGCAAGAGAGCACGAGCTTATGATTTTTTCGGATGAGATATATGACAGGCTGGTGATGGATGACTATGAGCATGTGTCTATTGCGTCGCTTGCACCGGACCTCTTCTGTGTGACCTTCAGCGGTCTTTCTAAGTCACATATGATAGCAGGCTATCGTATTGGATGGATGGTTTTAAGCGGCAACAAGGCACTCGGAAAGGACTATATCGAGGGACTCAACATGCTCTCAAACATGCGTCTTTGCTCGAATGTTCCGGCGCAGTCGATAGTGCAGACAGCTTTAGGCGGATATCAGAGTGTAGGCGAGTATATTGTGCCGGGCGGACGAATCTATGAGCAGAGAGAGTACGTCTACAAGGCATTAAACGATATACCGGGAATTTCGGCAGTAAAGCCAAAGGCAGCATTTTACATATTCCCAAAGATTGATACTGCAAGGTTCAACATCACAAACGATGAACAGTTTGCACTTGATCTGCTTCGTGAGAAGAAGATACTCATCATCCACGGCGGCGGCTTCAACTGGGATAAGCCGGATCACTTCAGAGTGGTATATCTGCCTCGAACAGAGATATTAAAGGATGCCACAGGCAAGCTTGCAGACTTTTTGTCTTCATATAAGCAGAAATAATTATTGGCATAGATAATTATAAAACATATGATATATAAGCTCCGGCACAGAAAACTTTTTGTTCTGACCGGAGTTTTTATATTATGCTGTAATATTTTTTAAAAGTAACCTACCTGTAACTTTACATAATGTATTATACACTTGTATCGCGGGGCGGCTGCACTTTAAAGGACAGACCGCACAGCACTCAAAAATGTATAGAGAAGAAAAGGAGAATTAAATGGAACTGCTTAGGGTAGAACACTTATCAAAAATATATGGAGCCGGAGAAAATCAGGTCAAGGCTTTGGACGATGTGTCATTGAGCGTGGAAAAGGGAGAGTTTGTGGCAATAGTCGGGGCGAGCGGCTCCGGAAAATCCACACTGCTTCATCTGCTCGGAGGTGTTGACAGGCCAACAAGCGGAAAGGTGTATATAAACGGCACTGATATTTTTGCAATGAATGATGATGAGCTTGCCATATTCAGAAGAAGACAGGTAGGTATCATTTATCAGTTTTATAATCTGATACCTATATTAAATGTGGAGGAAAACATGGCAATCCCGATGGAGCTTGATGGAAGAAAGGTGGAAAAAGCACAGATGGATGACATGCTTTTACGCCTTGGACTTACAGAGAGACGCACTCATCTGCCAAACGAGCTTTCAGGAGGCCAGCAGCAGCGCACATCTATAGGAAGAGCCCTGATTACGAGACCATCTATAGTGCTCGCGGATGAGCCGACCGGAAACCTGGATACCAAGGCCAGCAACGAGATTATGCATCTCTTAAAGACCTCAAACCGTGAGCTCAACCAGACAATCATTATGATTACACACAATATGGAGCTTGCAAAGGCGGCTGACCGCACAATAATGATAGAGGATGGTAAAATCAGATGAATTTGATGAAGACACTCACATTAAAAAACTTAAAGCTCAACAGGAAAAGAACTATTGTCACGATAGTCGGAATAATTCTTGCAACAGCGCTTTTGTCGGCGCTTGTCACACTTGTGTCAAGCTTTCAGTACAGTATGATTGAATACCAGAAGCAAAAGGGCGGCGACTTTCATGTGAAATTTTCGAATGTGAAAATGTCTGAGCTTTCGGAGTTTAAAAACAACAGAAATATTGAAAGCACATTTGAGACAATGGGAATGGGCTTTGCAAAGCTAGACGGCTGCAAGAATGAGGATAAGCCGTATGCTTATGTCATGGCAACAGATGAGGCAGGCTTTGAGAAAGGCTGCTTTAACCTGATAGAGGGGCGCATGGCAAAAAATGAGGATGAGATAGTCATTCCAAGGCACTTAAAGACAAACGGACGAATCGACATAAAGGTGGGAGATGAGATAACACTTGATATCGGAAAGCGATATGATTCAAACACCGAAAGTGTCATATGGGAAAATATCGCATATGAGCATGAGGCAGAGACACTTACCGATACTGTGACAAAGCGCTACAAGGTGGTAGGCATCATGGAAAGACCGGGCTATGGAATGGAGGACTATAGTGCCGCCGGATATACATTTGTCACATATTCTGATGAGCTGGCAGCAATTGATAACGGCACAAAGAGTGAGGCAAGCGAAGCTGACACTACACTCACAGTGTACAGCAGATACACTCAAAAGGCTTTAAGAAACAAGGATGCTGTGACTGCAGATATAATTGGTGTGGATGAAAAGCTGTTTGAGAAATCAAATAATTCATCTGTTGAAATGTCTGCTGAGGAGAGCGACAGGTTTCTTAAAGAGATGGAAAATGCAAAATATGATATATATATAAATCGCTTCCTTATAAGCTATGAGTGTGTTTTCCCGATTGACGGCACATTTAAAGCACTGTTTACAGTGGCCGCTGTTGTGGCTTTGATAATTATACTGACATCAGTGTACTGTATCAAAAACAGCTTCAACATATCAATCACTGAAAAAATCAGGCAGTATGGCATGCTTGCAAGCGTGGGTGCTACGAGGCGCCAGATAAAAAGCAGCGTTAAGACAGAGGCAGCAATGCTTGGAGTGGTTGGTATTCCTGTAGGTACCATGAGTGGTATTTTGGCATCGTTTATACTTGTCAAGGTGGTAAATGCGCTGTCAGCAGGCTGGCTTAACTTTGCTTTGAGCTTTCACACATCACTGCCTGCACTTATTCTTGCTGTGATACTGAGTATAGCAACCATTTATTTCTCAGCAACAGGCAGTGCAAGAAGGGCCGCAAAGGTCACACCGCTTGAAGCAATAAGAAACACAAAGGAGATTAAAATAAAGTCAGCAAAGCTTAAGACACCGGCTATTATAGGCAGAATCTGGGGCATTGGAGGCGTTATCTCATATAAGAATATAAAGAGAAACAAAAAAAAGTACAGAACTACAGTGACGTCTATTGTTATCTGCTCAGTAACCTTTATTGTGATATCATACTTTATGTCTATGGCCTTTAGCGTTGTTGGGATGTCATATGCATCAGTAGATTACAATATTGGAATAAATATGTCATGTAAAAAGGACCTTGATATTGAAAAGCTCTCTGAGCTTTTGAGTGGCATTGAAGGAGCAAAGGATTATCTGGTTGGAGCAGGTTATTATTTTGATGTAGATAAGCCGGAGTATACAAAGGAATATGGAGAGTATTGCGGGCAGCTTTATGATGACAGAGAGGATGTCTCACAAGAGTTTTTTATCACGGTTTTAAATGACAAATCGTATGATAAGTATGCGTCTGACGCAGGCGTAAAAAATGCAGATACAGGAGCAATTCTTGTAAATAAATGCACATTTGATGTGTATAATGAGAAAAGCTCGAAATACGTCAAAGAAGAGATGGAGCTGTACAAATATAAAGCAGGAGATACAATCAGGTGCGGCTACAATGTGTATGATGATGCTTCTTCTGATGACAATGCTGTGGAAGGTGATACTGAAAGCAGTACGGAGGATAACAGTGGATACGTTGACGAGGAAACAATAAATAACGGTGTCAGAAAAACTGTAGATGTAACTATTGCAGGTGTTACAGACAAGGTACCAACATGTTATAATGGCTACGGCAATACCTCGCTTTTGTTTATGAACCAAAAAGGCTTTGAAAGCTTATGGGCTGACGGCAAGAGCGGTAATGAGCTCAAACCGGGGAATGCGATATATTCGGCATATGTGGTTGCAGAAAATGCAGATGAATATCAGGATACATTAGAAAAGGAGACGGAAGAAAATCCTGAGTATTCTCAGATTAGTTTTTATGTCAGCAATATGGATAAGCAGATGCGCGATGAAAAATCACTCTTTACACTGCTTGGAGTATTTGCATACGGACTTATTGTGGTCATTGCCTTAATAGGAATCACAAATATCATCAATACCTTAAGCACCGGAATGGAGCTTAGAAGCCGCGAGTTTGCTACACTAAGAAGCATTGGAATGACAGATAAGCAGTTTGCTGGAATGGTCAGACTCGAGAGTGTGTTTATATCTGTGAAGGCACTTGTAATAGGCGTACCGCTTGGTATTTTAATAAACTATCTCTTATGTTTTATTATGAACAGGATGGGTGGCGCAATCATTTATAAGCCACCGTATAAAGCAATTATATTGTGTATAGTGGTTGTAATAATGCTGATTTATGCTATCATGAAACTATCAATGACGAAGCTTAGACACAATAACATTATTGAGACAATCAAGAATGAAAATCTGTAGAAAATGCGGGAGCTGATATGAAAAAAATACTTCTCATAGAGGACAATAGAGGAATAACAGAGGGACTGTGTGATACATTTACAGAACCTGAATATGAGCTTTTGACAGCAGGCAATTTAAAGGAGGCTGGGGCACTTTTGAGTGAGCACCCCGGCCTTGTGTTGCTTGATGTGTCGCTTCCGGATGGGAACGGCTTTGATTTTTACAGCGAAAGGCTGGAAAAAGAAAAAACACCGGTGATTTTTCTTACCGCAAGGGATGAGGAAAATGATATAGTAAAGGGACTTGAGCTTGGAGCGGAGGATTACATCACAAAGCCTTTTTCCGTAAGGGAGCTTGTGGCGAGGGTAAACCGCGTATTTTTACGAAGGAAAAGTGATGACAGCTCATCTGTCATACACGCAGGAACCATAAGCTATGATTTGGACAAAAAGGAAGCAAGAAGGGCTGGACAGTTGATTGTTCTTTCAAGTCTTGAAAACCGCATACTTGATCTGCTTTTTACCAATCACGACAAGGCTGTGTACAGAAATGCCGTGATTGACTGCATCTGGGAGGCGACAGGAAACGATGTCTATGACCATACCGTGACTGTCTATATGAAGCGCATCAGGGCAAAGCTTGGTGAGGATGTGATAAAGACTGTGAAGGGAATCGGGTATCGTGTTGATTCAGATGAAGCTCTTTAAACAGTATCGGCCGACAGAGCCGGTTCCCGGGGGAAAGCATGAGAAAGAAGAAATATAATTTAGAGAACAGAAAACATTTTGTGTATTTTGCAATAATTTATACATGTATATGTGTGATGGTTATGGCTTTTACCGTCTTTTTTCAGTACAGGGCATATACGAAAAACTATAACATCACAGTGGCTAAGCTATGTGCACTCATTCATGAAAAATATCCCGATGTATCAGATGGCAGTATAGCCGCGATTCTAAATGACAGCAGTATCGACAGTGATGATACGAATTTAAAAGCTGCAGATAAGCTCCTTAAAAAATACGGCATTGATATGGAAAAGGATTCTGCGGTTTTGTCAAATGAAAAAGCGCTTAAAGGAGCGCTTTGGCTAGACATATTTCTTGTTGTGCTTTTTGCAGGGGGCTTTTGCATTTACATTGTGCTTATAAGATTTAGCTTTAAAAGACAGGTCAGACAGGCTGCGGATTATCTACGCCGCATAAATCAGGGAGACTACAGACTTGTTATGGCAGATAGCACAGAGGGAGAGATTTCTATACTAAAGGGAGAGCTTTACAAGACAGCAATTTATTTGAGGGAGTCTGCGGAAAATGCAAAGGCAGACAAGCTTTTGCTAAAGGATGCGCTTTCTGACATATCGCACCAGCTTAAGACACCGCTCACATCACTTTCGATAAATCTGGAAAATCTGGAAGGAAATCCTGATATGGCATCTGAAAACAGAAACAGGATAATGCGCAGGGCAAAGCGCGATGTGGATAATATATCGCATATGGTGCAGGCTATCTTAAAGCTTTCAAGGCTTGAAGCGGATGTTGTGGAGTTTGATGAGAAGGATACGCTGCTGTCTGAAATTGTGTCTGAGGCAGCTGACAATGTGATGGCACTTTGCGATTTGAGAGACATAAGGCTGTCCATAGATGAAGGCTCTGATAAGGATGCCTGTATACATGCTGATGCATACTGGCAGTGTGAGGCTATCACAAACATAGTAAAAAATGCTGTGGAGCACGCAGAGAGTGAGGTAAGGATAGGCTTTTACAGGTATGAGATGTATGCCGAGATAACAGTGCAAAACGATGGAGAGACCATAAGTGATGAGGACAAAAAGCATATCTTCACGCGTTTTTACAGCGGCAGCGGGCAGCCGGCTGACAGTATCGGAATAGGACTTTCGCTGGCGGAAGCGATTGTGCGTCATGACAATGGATATATCCTGGTGGAGGATTGTAAAAAAGATATATTAAAAGATACATTAAATGAAAAAAATGAATGCAGTGGCACACGCTTTGTGGTAAGATATCTGTGATAAGTTGAGAAAAATTATCAATAAATACACTAGGAAGCGATAAAATGACACTAAAAGAACTTGGCATAGGACAGAGTGCCAGAATACTTACAGTAGGCGGTGAGGGCGCACTGCGCCAGCATTTCCTGGATATGGGAGTAATCCCAAAGGCCGAAGTAACAGTTATCAAATTTGCACCGATGGGAGACCCGATGGAGCTTCAGGTGCACGGCTATGAGCTCACATTGAGGCTTGATGATGCGGCACAGATTGAGGTAGAATTAATTGACAGCCGTTCAAGAAAGCATGAGGGCCCTAAAAAGATAAGCAACACAGCCCATCCCGGACTTGGCGAGGAGGGCAAATACCATGTGAAGGGCAGTGGCAATCCCCTTCCGGATGGTGAGAAGCTCACATACGCACTTGTGGGAAACCAAAACTGCGGCAAGACAACACTTTTCAACCAGCTTACAGGCTCAAACCAGCATGTGGGCAATTTCCCGGGAGTGACGGTGGACAGAAAGGATGGCTCTATTAAAGAACATCCGGATACATCAATCACAGATTTACCGGGCATTTACTCAATGAGCCCATATACTAATGAGGAGATTGTGTCGAGAAACTTTGTGCTCGATAACAAGCCAAAGGCCATAATAAATATCGTAGATGCGACAAATATCGAGAGAAACCTGTATCTGACCATGCAGCTTCTTGAGATGGATATACCGATGGTTATCGCTCTAAATATGATGGATGAGGTGACGGCAAACTCAGGCTCAATCGATGTAAATAAAATCGAGGGACTGTTAGGAGTGCCTGTTGTACCGATTTCTGCCGCAAAGAATCAGGGTGTTGATGAGCTGGTGCGCCATGCGATACACATTGCAAAGTATCAGGAGCGCCCGGGCAGACAGGATTTCTGTGATGAGAATGATTTTGGCGGTGCTGTGCACAGATGTATACACGCGGTCAGCCACCTGATTGAGGATCATGCAAAGCTCGCCGGAGTCCCGATTCGCTTTGCTGCTACCAAAATTATCGAGGGAGATGCACTTATATTAGAGCAGCTTCATCTTGATGAGAATGAGAAAGAGGCAATAGAGCATCTGATTGTCCAGATGGAGAAGGAGCGAGGCCTTGACAGAAGCGCTGCAATTGCGGATATGCGCTTTACATTTATTGAGAAAATATGCGAGAGCACCGTGGTAAAACCAAAGGAGAGCAGGGAGCGTATCAGAAGTGAGCGCATCGACCGTGTTCTTACAGGCAAATACACGGCAATACCGTGCTTTATAGTGATAATGCTTGCTGTATTTTATCTGACCTTCAACGTAATCGGAGCAGGCCTTCAGTGGCTTTTGGAGCAGGGCATAGGAGCACTGACCGCGCTTACGGATAAGGCACTCACAGCGGCAGGTGTGAATGAGGTGCTGCACGGACTGGTAATAGACGGCATCTTTCAGGGTGTCGGAAGCGTATTAAGCTTTTTGCCGATTATCGTGACACTGTTCTTTTTCTTATCCCTTATGGAGGACAGCGGATACATAGCGAGGGTTGCATTCTTCATGGACAAACTCCTTCGTAAGATAGGACTTTCCGGACGAAGCATAGTACCAATGCTCATAGGCTTCGGCTGTACGGTGCCAGCTGTCATGGCGACACGTACACTGCCAAGTGAGAGAGACCGTCGAATGACTATACTCCTCACACCGTTTATGAGCTGTTCGGCAAAATTGCCAATTTATGCATTCTTTGTTAGTGCATTTTTCCCGAAGCATGGCGGACTTGTCATGGGAGGACTTTACTTCCTTGGAATAATTGTCGGAATACTTTTCGCGTTTATCTACAGAAAGACTTTGTTCAGGGGTGACGCAGTGCCGTTTGTCATGGAACTGCCAAACTACAGGATGCCGGGCGCCAAGAATGTGTGCCAGCTCCTCTGGGAAAAGGCAAAGGACTTTTTGCAGAAGGCATTTACAGTAATACTTATTGCTACAATGCTTATATGGTTTTTACAGAGCTTTGACATACACTTTAACATGGTAACAGACTCAAAGGACAGCATGCTTGCCGCTATTTCAAGTGTTATCGTGCCTGTCTTTAAGCCTCTGGGACTCGGCGACTGGCGTATATGCACGTCACTTATCAGCGGACTCATGGCAAAGGAGAGCGTGGTATCAACACTTGAGATACTGTTTGGCGGAACGGTCACGACAGCACTCACAACACTTTCAGCCGCATCTCTTCTGGTGTTCTCACTGCTCTACAGCCCTTGCGTGGCAGCTATAGCATCCATAAAGAGAGAGCTTGGTGCAAAGTGGGCAGTCAGCGTGGTGCTTTTGCAGTGTGCGATTGCATGGGTGGCAGCATTTATTGTAAGAGTAATTGGACTGCTTGTGATGTAAAAAAACTGACTACAAAAAATATAAAAGGAGATATTTGATGGAGATTAAACTGGAAAATGAATCACTTGAGCTCACGATAAACAGCTTCGGAGCAGAGCTTAAAAGCATCACCGGCAAGGAAACAGGTACACAGTATCTGTGGGATGCAGATGAGAAATACTGGAAGAGAAGCGCACCGGTGCTTTTCCCGTTTGTCGGCAGCTTAAAGGACAAGAAGTTTACCGTTGATGGGACAGATTATCCGATGGGACAGCACGGCTTTGCAAGGGATATGGAGTTTGAGCTTGTGTCACAGACAAAGGATGAGGCATGGTTTTCACTTAAATCAAATGATGAGACTCTTGCAAAATATCCGTTTGAGTTTGTGCTCGAAATCGGCTATAAGCTCTCAGGCAGTGAGATAAAAGTGACCTGGAGGGTGACTAATCCTGCGAAAAAGGATTTACTTTTCTCAATAGGTGGTCATCCGGCATTTATGTGTCCGGTCGCAGAGCAGGGAAAGCAGTCAGACTATTATCTAAAGCTTGACACAGACAAAGCAATCACCTACGGACTTATCTGTGACGGAGGACTTTTAGACAAGGATGACAATCTGCTTAAGGTGGATTCGGATGGATACTGTCAGATAGATGAGCATATGTTTGATAAGGATGCGCTCATAATAGAAAACAGACAGGCTTCAAAGGTGAGCCTGTGTACACCGGATAAGAAGCCATACCTTACGGTGTCATTTGATGCGCCTTTATTTGGTCTGTGGTCACCGGCAGGAATGGGAGCACCGTTTATCTGTATTGAGCCGTGGTACGGCCGATGCGACAGAGCAGGCTTTGCCGGAGAATTAAAGGACAGGGAGTATGGTAATTCGCTGGCACAGGGTGAGAAATTTGAGAAGTCATATACGATTGCAATTGAGGTGTAGATTTTCTTGTTCTCGGGTGGCTTAAATACTTATTAAAATAATAATATAAGACATAATTAGAATCATGGGGCTGCGGTATATTGCAGTCCCATGATTTTTGTATTGACAAAATGCAAGATATGAAATATATTATACTTAACTAGTGACTAATAAACAGTAGAGTGTTAATCAGTAGAGAGGGTGTTATAATGCAAAAGCAAAATTCAAAAAAGAAATTTTTGGAGAAACTTTATATTAGCTTATCATTTTATTTTGGGGATGATGACTGTGATAGTTTAATTAAAGACTATGAAGAATGGTTCGAAAATGAAGAAATGGCTGAAAAAAGCGAGTACGAAATATGTTCCGGCTTAGGAAAACCGTTTGATATCGCGAGAAATTTATACAAAGATTCAAAAGAAGGAAAAGAGCATACGTTTCCATTGAAGAGTAGTGTTTTATTACAGACAATTGCCACGCTGGTTATATATTATGTGCTATGCGTCAGTTTGTTAAGATACTTTGATAAAAACGGCTGGAATTTTTATCCGGTTGCTCTGATAGCTAATGTTCTAGTATTTGTTGCAGGTTTGTTTATTCTTAAAAAATCAAAATTAACATGTGATATGCAATTTAAAAACCATCTGTTATTAATCGGATTATTCTTTTTTATTTTATTAACAGAGGTATTTCTGGTAATGAAAAATAATGAGGCTGGCTTAGGGAGTTATTATGTGGTATTAGTTACAACAGCTATAATTATTCTGAGTTGTATTATTATTTACATCATCTTAAAGAAATATATAATAAACAGGAAATTGGGTTTTATAACGATATTTCATATACTTGGTATTATTACCTGTTTAATGTATTTTATAAATCAGTTACATATGTTTTATATAGAAAGAACGCTTGGGCTTGAAAAAATAATAGCATATAGTAGTTTATTATATATTCAGACACTGATTTTGGGGACAATTTTATTGTTAAAATTAAAATTTGAGAGGAAATCATAAATGGATTCACAGCTAAAAAGAGGAATCTTAAATATATGTATTTTACAGCTTTTAAAACAAGAAGACAGATATGGATACGATATAATTAAAATATTGCAGGGACTTTTTCCGGATACAGATGAAAGCACTATTTATGCCATTCTAAGAAGACTGAATAAAGGAGGGTTGACGGAAGTATATTACAGTGAAAAATCATTGGGACCACAGAGAAAATATTATAAAATAGTAGAAAAGGGGAAATTATATTTAAAAGAAAACATAGCTTCCTGGAATGAGATAGTAAGGATTTTTCACGAACTTGAAATAATGTAATTGATGGAACATTTAAAATTACTTGTTCAGATGAAGGAACAATAAGCGATAATAATTAACTACACATGTATTTGAAAAGCAGGTGCATCGGCATATATAGCATAACGCTATATGTGCCTTGGTGCACCTGCCTTTTTCATGCCTGCCTGAAGCAACCATTTCTGATCAATTTTCTTAAGATCTTCACCGAATCTGACATGCAGCCGAACTGAGCCTTCGAGCTGCTCGATATGTTCAATGGTGCCCTTGCCGAACTTTGGATGATTGACATCGTCATTGATATTAAATTTTACAGTACTGTTTTTCTTTTTGCGGTATTCCTGCTCGCGTGAATATGTGTCGCGGATAGGAATACTCTTGTCAGTAATTTTCTTTTTGAGAACCTTATCATAATCGTGCTTAATAAGTCCTTCACCGGCTTTGTAGTAAGGAGTGGGAGCTGCTCCGATAAGTGAGCAGCAATATTTCCACGCACTTCCGTGGATGCCGGGCTGCCAGTTGTACTTGTCCGGTATATCCATATTATATTGCATATAGTGGGCATATTCGTGCTTATATAAATCCATCCTGTCATCCTTTGACAAGGGCTTTGTCACACAGTAGCCGATGAAAAGCAGCGAAAAATGAAATTCTTCTTCATCCTGCCCAAAGCCCGGAGTGTATGCACCGAGCCTGTCCGTATCAAAGCCAAATGTGATAGGAACCCTTGCACCGTTAAGCCCAAGCTGTCTGTCGAGCTTCTGGTAGAGAAAGCGGATTTCCGCGAGATGTATTTTTGTTTCGTTTTCGAGTAGTTGTCGTAAATTGTTGTCTATGTTCATAAGTATATTTCTCTAAAAAATCAGTTTGTTTTCAACACAGTAATGATATATTCCGTCATTCTCAACTGATTGGCACACAAAATCAGCCTTAGCCTTGACTTCGTCCTTTGCATTGCCCATGGCAACACCAATGCCTACGGCCTCAAGCATTTCAATATCGTTATGTCCGTCACCGAAAGCAATTGCTTCATCCTTTGAGAAGCCATAATGCCTAAGCACTGCAGCAACAGCATTGCCTTTGCCACTGTTAAGCGGAATAATATCAACGGCCTTATCCCACCATGCAGTTATCTGTGAGTGGGGCGCGCCAGATAGAATCTGTGAGTGCTCATCTTTTTTGCAGGAGCACATAATCTGATATATATCAGTCCTGCTTATCTCGTCAAAATTGTCAGCGATTTTAAGCTTTTCGCTGCCAAAGGCAAAGTATTGCTCTAAATCAGGGTCGGTACCGTTTGTGACAATCATATGCTCGTTGCTGATTGCAATGGCGCGGTTCATCTGCTTTAGATTGGAAATTATCTGATATTTGTCGTGCTCATTAATAGGATTTTTGAAGATGATATCATTGCCTGCGGTGACGAATGAGCCGTTAAAGGTGAGCAGGACATCAAAATCAATTCCATCAAAATGAGGCACACCTGTGTAGCTTCTTCCGGTAGCCATACAAAGGATGATGCCATTTTGGTGGAGCTGCCTAAGTGCAGCAGCAGTGTTTGCTGATAATTCTTTATGTCCCAGCCGAAGCAGGGTGCCATCCACATCAAAGAATGCTATTTTAATCATAATTCACCTGCCTGTTTTAATGCTAGTTTAATGATATTTTCATTTATATAGAATCCGTTTGATTGAATTTTGGTTATTGCATTTTTTACAGAAGAAATAATCCCTGATTGTTTAGCTTTTATAAGAACACCTAAGGTGCCCGTTACTGTTAATCCAAGATATTTTGCTGTTTTTTTTGCTGCATTATCATCGATGATAACTAAGTCTGCTTTGGGGTCAGCTTGTGCCAATATCATAACATCAACTTCACCGGCATGAAGCTTTGCTTTGTACATTTTGCGGTCTTCAATGTTAGTGATTGTTTCGACTGTAATCCAATCAAGATTTTGTTTGATTTGTAAACAGGCAGAATCCTTTTTTGCTGTAACTTCGTCGAATACTGCTTTAGGAATAATGATTGAACCATATATTTTTTTTAAAATGTTAAGTAAGTCTGCATTGCACAATGCAATTAATGGTGTTGAATTGACAATTACCCTACGCATTATTCATCTCCTCTATAAATTCTGCTTCATCATCAAAACTGAAGATAGATATATTATTATTGCCTAGATATTTGATGAAATCTTCCTCACTCATTCCGGCTATCTGTGCACAATATCCAATAGAAATATGGTTTTTTAAATAAAGCATTAGAGCAGTAGCTTTCTTGGCAAAAGCATTAGCTTCATCTTTGGTCATTTTGGTATCGTATAATACTTCATCTGGTATTTTTATTGCAATACTACACATATAAACACCTCTTTCTATTTATAATGAATCATTAATTATATCTCAGTTACATGATAACATAATAAGCGCAAGATTAAAAACATTTATTTAAATTTCTGTCACAACGTAAGGTACGTAAGCCGGGGACTGTTGGGGACACGCGCTTTAGCTATCGCTACGCTTAGCAACTAAGATTCTGTACGAAATTATGCTCATGAAGCGTAGAAACGCACCTGCATGGACGCAGGGGAGAGGAAGATTTACATATGTGTACGCAGGAGGACCTGGTTCATAAAGATTACCATTTCTTATAACTGTGTTCTTGATATTAAAGGACACAAGTGGCTTTTTTCAATATGTTGTTGTTAATTTATGGTGTTGGGCTTCCACCATTATGCCAGAAGCCTCACAAAAAGTAGCTGAAACTGCAGAAATCACCAAAACAGCACCCCAAACCCAGCCCAAAAGGATAAATCCCAAAACAGCTTAAAAAAATGAGGCTTATAGACATGTATTGATGGCTTAGTTGAGAATTAACTACTGTGGAGTGTATTAGAACTTGTGAGTAGCGTGTCATTTGTAACCGCCAAAGCGTACACAATGAAGCAGTAACTATAAACTGTGAGATTATAGCAAACCATCTAGCATATACATTTGTATAAGTTTCGACGGTTTCGTCGTGCATAGAAAACCTAAAAGCATAATTTCGTATAGAATCTTAGTCGCGAAGCGTAGCGAGGGCGAAAGTGCGTGTCTCCCCAACAGTCCACGGCTTACGTACCGACCTGCGACCAATACGCAAAAGTTGCGCACAGAAACGCGCACCTAATCCTTTTTTTGTGAAAAATGCTTGAAAACAAAAATTTAAAAATGTCGAAATTGCACATTGACATAATCATAATACTGTAATATACTAAGTTTAGAACAAACGGTTGCGCGAAAAACGTACCTAAGAAATAAATTAAATTACAAGCAAATGGAGGAAACAACGGATGGACAAATTTATTGTTAACATCATTCACCGCCCTGAGATGGTGCCTGAGTACTCAGCAACAGTGACAGGACAGGGAAAAGAAGAGGATATTGGAGATAAGAAGCTTATCACAGAGTCACTCGACATCTTCAAGACACAGCAGAGACTTGCACATGAGGCGGGACTCAAAACTACAATCCAGATGACATATGCTTCACTTTTTAATGATGAGGCAGTAGAGCTTGCAAAGCAGGATCACGAGAAATACGGTGATGAGATAGCACTTTCACTCCTTGGACTTCCATGTGAGGAGTTTAGAGAGAAGTATAAGACAAAGGATTTCTGTATCTGGATGTTCTCAATGGAGGACAAGAAAGCTATCGTAAATGATGTTTTCGAGAAATTCCATGACAGATTCGGTTTCTATCCTGAGTCAACAGGCTCGTACTATATGGATGCAGACCTTACAAACTACATCAAAGAAAAATACCCAATGGTAAAATGTGCAGTTGCAACATGCTGGGAGGAGGGTCCTAAGGCATACCACACATGTAACAACTCATGGTACACACTCTTCGACGGAGGCCCATGGGCACCATGGATTCCATCAAAGCAGAACACACATGCGCCAGCAGCAAATAAGGAAGAGGATAGCGGAATCGTAGCAATTCCACATCTCTCACGTGACCTTATTGCATGCTATGACGGAAACGGCTCAAACTTCGGAACACATCCACAGAACGTGCTTCGTGGAATGATTTATGATACAAAGACATGGGAGTATCCATATCTTTATAACCTCATCGACCAGTACAGAGACCTTGCAAAATACAATAACGGATACTCATACAACATGATGTTCGTAGGACCTGGCTGGATGAATAAGATGGGACGCTGGGAGCAGCCATATGAGCTTCTCTTAAAGTCATACACAGACGGCTGTAATTACTATGGCAAGTTAAAGAAAGAGGGTAAGCTCATCGACATGACAATGTCAGAGTTCGCTGATTACTTCAGAGAGAAGAAGGGGGTCAACGCAGGTAACTACAATGAGCCTGAGTGTGCACCATGGAGAGATATCCTTTACGGCTCAGACAAGCAGCTCTTCTGGTACTGTGACCCATACATGAGAGCATGCGTAAATATGGATCAGGGTGGAGCAATCGTAGACCTTCGTCCATACGTTGCAAAGCTTGAGTGGCCTGTAGGAATAGGAACAAAGCATGTACAGGATGCATCTTATCCATTCCTTATTCAGGAGAAATACAGAGCAGGATACTTTACACACTATGCAGGAGCTGGAACAGTAAGAAGTGCCAAGCTTTCACACAACGGCGAGGAGGTTGACCTGTGTCTCTGCCCTACACACAGCCATTTTTCAGAGGAAGTTATTGATGGCAAGAAGACAAGAATCCTTACACTTGATCCTGTAGATATTGAGTTTTATGATGTTAAGCTTACTCTTCAGACAAAGGAATACTTTGAGGAGGGCTCATCAAACATCAAGATTGAGCGTAATATCCTTAGCATGAGTGATCCAAATGCAGAGGTTTATCTCGATGAGTACATCACAGCATGCTACGGAACAACAGAGTATCCAGAGGATATGACAGGCATCACACTTACATGTGAGGGAGAAAACCCACAGAGCATCAATTATGAGTACAAGTGTCGTGATGCAAAGCTTGACGGAGCAACTGCAGTAAGCGCAGTAATTCCTGCAATTCAGACAAAGGTTTCACTCACACCATCTGCAAAGGCAGAGGGATACATTGAGGAAGGATATGCATTCTCTCCAATGTTCAAGCTTGGTTACAAGAAACAGATTAAAGACAAGGAGGTATTTGCAACATGGCTCAACTTGGAAAAGGCAAATTAAATTACAGATGTCCTTTATGTTTTATGAGGGATCTTGATATTGATATGTTCTATAATAAGGAAACGGGTATTTATAGCTGCATCCGCTGTCAATTCAGAGGTACAGAGGAAGAGGTGCTTCAGGGCAACGAGGATGTCCGCAAGAAGTACAAGGCTATGTACAAGAGATTCGACAAGTTCGATTTTGATTAAAGTAGTGATTGGTGCGCTGCTGCTATAATAGCAGCAGCGTATTTTGCATTTCGCTACAAAGGAGAGTATATATGGCGAAAAGAAAAAAAGACACGATGGAATTCAGATTCTATGAGCTGCCACAGGGAGAATCGGCACTTGTGCTGTGCGGAGAATCCTGGAAGAGAGTGTATGGTCATGAGGAATTTCACCTGCATTTCCATAATCTGCTTGAAATCGGCATCTGCCGCGAGGGAGATGGAAATATGTATCTGGATGAGGATATTTACCAGTATCATGACGGCGATATCACATTTATACCTGAGAATTTTCCACATGTTACAGTCAGCTATGGTGAGGTGGTGAATTTCTGGGAGTACATTTTTATTGACATACATTCTGTGATAGAAGAGATGTTCCCAAACAATGCGGCATTCCAGAATGAGGCAGTTACGACTATATCAAAAAAAGCGTTTATGACCAACGTGTATCAGAGCCCGGCTATGGCTGAGTATATAAATGCCATAATCAGGGAAACCAGTGAGCACAAGATTTATTGCCAAAGGACGATAAAGCTCCTTGTGCAGGGAATTGTAATAGAGCTGTTGCGCATGTATGATGAGCTGCCGGAGGAAGATAATGATGTCGTAAAGGGCACTAATATGTCACAGATAGCCACGGCGCTTGACTATATGAATAAGCATTACAGCGAAACAATAAAGGCAGGGGAGCTTTCGTCACTGTGCAATATGAGTGAGACTCATTTCAGGAGACTGTTTGAATCATATATCAATATGCCGCCTATGGAGTATCTGAATCTGATAAGAGTGCAGAAGGCGTGCGAGCTTATGAAAAAGACAAATGAGCCGATGGAGCTTATTGCACAAAAATGTGGATTTACAACTCAGTCAACTTTTAACCGTAATTTCCGCAAATTTTTGGACACTTCGCCATATCAGTGGAAGATAAATCCTGAAAATTATGAGCATAAACTACTCAATTTTAGGATATCTGCACTAAAGGGATGGTAGAAAACATGTCTTTTCGCATATTTTTGTACATTTATGTTTGAATATGCATATAATTGTGTGGAATTTGTTAACACAGAAACAACGTATATGGTTATAATGACTATGTAATCAAGAAACGGACAAATATTCGTAGTCAAAATGCCCAATTAAAATAATATGATTATGAATGAATTGTAAACGTAGTATTGCAGAAACATCATTTTTATTAGGGAGGAAGAAAAATGAAAAAGAAAGTAGTTTCATTATTACTCGTAACAACAATGGTTGCCTCACTTGCAGCCGGATGTGGAGACTCATCTTCATCAGGAGATGGCACAGAAAAGACAGGTAAGAAGGTAGAGACAGTAGATGACGGCCATACACTTACAGCCTGGGCTTGGGATCCAAACTTCAATATTCCGGCACTCAAAGCAGCAGCAGAGGATTACAAGAAAAATGTAGATCCTGATTTTGTACTCAATATCGAGGAGCAGTCAGGGTCATCTGACATTGAGACAGCAATTACAACAGCAGGCTCAGCTGGGGATTACAGTACACTTCCTGACATCGTATTATTCCAGGATCACTACTTCCGGCAGTACCATACAAATTATCCTGATGCATGGGTATCAGCAAATGATGCAGATGTTAAGTGGGATGATTTCAGTCAGGAGAAGTTATCATTCTCTACAATCGACGGAGAGCACTTTGGATTCCCTGTTGATAACGGAACAGTAATCTTTGCTTACAGAACAGATCTTCTTGAGCAGGCAGGATACACAATCGATGATATGACAGGTATCTCTTGGAAGGATTTCATCGAGGTAGGTAAGAAAGTATACGAGAAGACAGGAAAATACTTACTTTGCATGGATGGAGACGGAAACGATTTATTCTACATGATGCTTCAGGCAGAGGGTGAGTCACAGTTCAAGGATGGCAAGCCAAAATTTGTAGACAATGCTAAATTAAAAGAAATCATGCAGGTACTTAAGGATATGATCGACAACAATGTTCTTTACCTTGCAAATAACTGGTCAGATTACACAGATCAGGTTATTCAGGGAGACATGGTTGCAGGCGTTATGAACGGAAACTGGATCATTCCTACAATCGAGAAGGTTACAGACAACAGTGGAAAGTGGGAGATTACATCTCTTCCAACACTTGAGGGTGGTGAAGGCTATGCATCAAACGGTGGTTCTTCACTTTACATCACAAGCAACTGCAAGCAGGCAGACCTTGCTAAGAAATTCTTAGCATATACATTCGGTGGCGGATCTTATACAGACAAGGGTGTATCTGAGACATATGACAATGCTCTTAAGAATGGTGGTGTTATCACTACATATACACCTGCAGGCAAGTCAGAGGTTTACAACGAGGGTGTTGAGTATTTCAACAACCAGCCAATTTACGCTAAGATCGTTGAGATGGGTGCAAATGTTAAGATAATCGAGCAGAGCGATTTCCACTACGATGCACGTAAGAAGCTTGCTACAGCACTTATCAATATTACTCAGAATGGTGCAGATATCGATTCAGAGATAAAGACAGCAGAGGATGACCTTAAATTCACAATGGGACTTTAATCTGTTAGCTTGATGGCAAATGTACAGGGAGCCATTAAATGGCTCCCTGTTTTTTCTCAAAGACTTATAGTTAGGAGGCCTTTACAGTGAAAAATAAGAAAAAAGGAATGAGCATAACCGGTAAACAAAGGGCAGCCGGCTGGATGTATCTGGCTCCGGCAACAATACTCATTTTCATAATGAGCTTCTGGCCTATAATCCAGGCTGTTATTACATCCTTTAAAACCGGCTCAAGCGCAAATATGCAGTGGGCAAATCCACTTACTTACAACTACACAAGAATGTTTCAGGATGCGGTTTTCAAGAGATCTATCGGAAACACATTCTTATATTTAATTATCGAAGTGCCAATCATGCTTGTACTGGCAATCTTACTGGCACAGTTACTTAACAATAAGCACCTTAAATTTAAAGGACTTTTCCGTACATGTGTATTCTTACCATGTGCAACATCACTCGTATCATATGCATTGATTTTTAAATCGCTTTTTGCAACACAGGGACTTATCAATACAATCCTTGTTAAACTTGGAATATTAGAGAACAACTTTAACTTCCTTGGTACAGGCTGGAGTGCTAAGATTATTATCATAGTAGCTCTTATCTGGAGATGGACAGGATATAATATGGTGTTCTTTTTAGCAGGTCTCCAGAATATTGAGTACTCTGTTTACGAGGCGGCAAAGATAGATGGAGCAAGCGGCTGGAGAACCTTCTGGTCTATCACGGTTCCTCTTCTTAAACCTACAATTGTTATGACAACTATCATGTCAATAAACGGTACATTACAGCTCTTCGACGAGTCTGTAAACCTGACAAAGGGTGGACCTGCAAATGCGACAATCACCATGTCACATTATATCTATAACGGCTCGTTTGGTGAAGGCGTTGCAAACTTTGGATATGCATCAGCAATGTCTGTTATCGTATTCATCATGGTTGCTATACTGGCATTTATCAATCTGAAAGTAGGTGACAAGCGTGACTAAGAAAAAACATGGATCATCAATACAAAAAAGGCTTATACCTTCATACATTTTTCTTGTAATAGTTTCGTTCATCTCAGTATTTCCGTTTTTCTGGATGATATCGGCAGCGACCAACAAGTCTATTGACATTGCAAGAGGTAGAATTGCATTTGGTGGCTATGCCCTTGAGAACTTAAAGAAACTGTTTGCATCACAGAACGTTGCACTTGGAATGAAAAACTCACTTATCAATGCAACAGTTCAGACAATTATAGCACTGCTTGTCTGCTCACTTGCCGGTTACGGCTTTGAGCTCTATCATGACAAGGCAAAGGATAAGCTGTTCTCAGTTTTACTTCTTGCCATGATGATTCCGCAGGTAGCTACACTTATTCCTCTGTTCAAGATGATGTCAAAGCTCGGCTTTATAAATACGGTATGGGGCTTCATGCTCCCGGCTATTTCAACGCCGTTCCTCATCATGATGTTCAGACAGAATTCGAGAAACTTCCCAATCGATATAATGGAGGCGGCACGAATTGACGGACTCAGTGAGATTGGTATTTTCTTTAAGATGTATATGCCTGTACAGAAATCAACATATGCAGCAGCTGCAGTTATTACATTCATGAATGCATGGAACTCATACCTGTGGCCAAAGGTAATCCTCAATAAGCCTGCTGCTATCACAATGCCAATGCTTATTGCAAACCTTGCAGCAGGATATACAGTAGATTACGGTGTACTGATGATGGGCGTTCTTTTCTGCTCCATCCCTACAATGCTCGTATTCTTTGTACTCCAGAAGCAGTTTGCAGAGGGAATTACAGGATCTGTTAAATAAAAGTAAAATAATATTGTTAAAAATTAAGAAGGCAAATAATGTTTATTATTTGCCTTCGTCTTATAAGAGGGCTTTGTGTTTAAAACAGACATGTATCAAATAATAAATACAGTAGATAGGAGTGTAAAAATATGAGTGATTTTGATTCAAATATCATTAAGAATCCGGAAATATTTGAGCAGAACAGACTTGCGGCTCATTCGGATCATGTATGCTATAAAAATGAACTGGAGAAAATTAAAGGGAAATCAAGCCTGAGATATGATATGAACGGCTTATGGAAGTTTGCATATGCAAAGAATCAGTCCCTGGCTCCTTGTGGCTTTGAGGCAGCTGATTATGATTGCAAAGGCTGGGATGAGATCAGGGTTCCGGCACATATCCAGATGGAAGGCTATGACGTGCCAATCTATACGAATACCACATATCCGTGGGAGGCTGATGAGTCTATAAAGCCGGGCGAGGTACCTGAGATTTTTAATCCGGTTGCAAGCTATGTGAAGTATTTCACAATCCCTGAGAATATGAAGAACAAGAGGGTGTGTATTTCGTTCCAGGGAGTGGAGAGCGGTTTTGCACTCTGGCTGAATGGACATTATGTCGGCTACAGTGAGGACACATTTGATCCGTCTGATTTCGAGCTGACTGATTATATTGTCGAGGGTGAGAACAAGCTTGCGGTCAGAGTATGGAAATGGACATCAAGCAGCTGGTGTGAGGATCAGGATTTTTACAGATTTTCAGGCATTTTCAGAGATGTATTTTTGTATGCCGTTCCTTGTGCACATGTGGAGGATCTGTCAGTTGTTCCTACACTTAATGATACCTTTGACGAGGGTACACTTAGTGTGTCAATAAAGGCAGATGGTGATGGTATTGCAAGTGTAAAGCTTTATGAGCTGGGCGATTTGTCTGTGGAAAAATATGACAGGGCAAAACTTTTATTGGAAGAGTTTGACATAGAGCTTAGGGATAAGGAAATTTGCGAGGGCTCATGTAATGTGAAAAATCCTCTGTTATGGAGCGCTGAAAAGCCGAATCTGTATGAGGTTAAAATTATAGTTAAAGATACGCATGGAAATGAGATCGAGTTTATCAGCCAGCTGGCGGGCTTCAGAAGATTTGAGATGGTAGACGGACTTATGAAGCTAAACGGTAAGCGTATTGTATTTAAGGGTGTAAACCGCCATGAGTTCAGCTCAATAACAGGCCGTGTGCCAAACCGTAATGAGGTGATAAAGGATATTGTCACAATGAAAAAGAACAATATCAATGCTATAAGAACAAGCCATTATCCTGATGATTCCATGCTCTATGAGCTTTGCGATATTTATGGAATCTATATGATAGCGGAGAACAATCTTGAGAGTCATGGCACATGGGAGGCATATAATAAGGGCTATGTTGACCTTGATTTTGTTGTGCCAAAGGACAAGCCACAGTGGAGAGAAATGATGCTCGACCGTGCCAACTCATGCTATCAGAGAGATAAAAATCATCCGGCAATCCTTATCTGGTCATGCGGCAATGAGTCGTTTGGCGGCAAGACAATATATGAGATGTCACAGCTTTTCAGACAGCTTGATAAGCATCGTCTGGTGCATTATGAGGGAGTATTTAACGATAGAAGCTATAATGACACAAGCGACATGGAAAGCCAGATGTATACTCCGGTTGCAGGCATTGAAAAATTCCTGGCAGAGCATCCTGAGAAACCGTTTATATGCTGCGAATATACACATGCAATGGGAAATTCCTGCGGTGCTATGCACAAATATACAGAGCTTACAGACCGCGAGCCTAGATATCAGGGCGGATTTATTTGGGATTATATTGACCAGTCAATCTATAAAAAGGACAGATACGGCAAGTGGTTCCTCACATATGGCGGAGATTTCGGCGACAGGCCTACTGATGGTGATTTCAGCGGAAACGGCATCTGCTACGGCGGAGAGAGAGAGGCTTCTCCAAAGATGCAGGAGGTGAAGTTCAATTATCAGAATATCTCGGTTGATTTTGACAGCGACTACATCTTTACAGTTACAAACAAAAATCTCTTTGTAAATACATCGGTTTTTGATGCTTTTGCCATTCTTCTTGCAGACGGTGAGGAGGTTTACAGGACAAAGCTTCAGATATCTGTTCCACCGATGGATAGGGCAAGCTATGAGGTGCCGGTGACTCTTAAAAATTCCATGATAGATGTGGAAAAAGAGTACTGTATTGTCGTATCATTTGTATTGAAGGAAAACACCATCTGGGAAAAGGCAGGATATGAAATTGCATTCGGACAGCATATGATAAAGAAGCCTGTAAGTGAGTATTCATGCGACAAATCAGTTGAGCTTGTTGTTGGAAACGGAAATATCCTTGTAAGAGGTGAGAACTTCAAGGCACTTTTCTCAAGAATGAATCTGGGAATGGTTTCATATGTATATGGTGGCGTCGAGATGCTTCCAAATACTATCCCACTGCCGAATTTCTGGAGAACACCTACCAACAATGATTCCGGCAACATGATGCCACAGCGCTATGCACAGTGGAAGATTGCCAGCATGTATGTGACCACCAGACAGAATCAGCGCTTTGCAGATACATCACCAAGGGTAGAAAAAAATAATAACAATATCGCCATCACATACACTTATTTCATGCCTACCACACCGCAGAGCTCATGTGAGGTGACATACAGAGTGTTTGGTGATGGAACAATCGAGACAACTCTGTCATATGACCCTGTAAAGGAGCTTGGCGATATGCCGGAGTTTGGCATGATGTTCAAGCTGGATGCCGATTATGATACAGTGAAATGGTACGGACTCGGACCACAGGAGACATACGAGGACAGACAGCATGGCGGAAAGTATGGTGTATACGAGAATAAAGTGGCAGACAATGTCGCAGAGTATCTCGTTCCGCAGGAGAGCGGCAACAAGTGCAGAGTAAGATATGCAAAGGTAATGGATAAGAAGGGCAGAGGCATGCTGTTCTTTGGTGATGAGCTTTCGTTCTCGGCACTGCCATATACACCACATGAGCTGGAAAATGCTGCACATCATTTCGAGCTTCCACCTGTACACTATACTGTTGTCCGTGTGGCAAAGAAGCAGATGGGTGTAGGCGGAGACGACAGCTGGGGCGCACATACTCATCCGGAGTACCTGCTTGATGTCACAGAGAAAATGGAATTCACATTCTGTTTCCGCGGAATTTAGCATTTTAAGGTTGTCAGGAATATTATTACGCATTTTGAGAGCAGGGACTACTACTGGTACTGCTCTCATGGTGTAAATAAACGATATAAGAATTAAGGAGAATTAAAATGTCAAAGTTTATTAAGGGTATGGATTTATCAACCTTGCTAGAGCTGGAACGCTGCGGAGCAAAATACTACGAGGACGGAAAGGAGAAGGATATTCTTGACATCATGAAGGAGCATGATGTTGACACAATCCGTCTTCGTCTGTGGAACGACCCAAAATCAGAGGATGGTGAGCCTTACGGTGCGGGTAACAATGACCTGGCTGAGACTATTGCTATCGGAAAAAAGGTTACAGATGCAGGCTTTGGAGTGCTTTTGAATTTCCACTACAGTGATTTCTGGGCAGATCCGGGAAAGCAGATTAAGCCAAAGGCGTGGAAGAATTTCGGTGTGGACGAGCTGGAGCAGGCTGTATATGATTTTACACTTGAAAATCTGACAAAGATTATTGAGGCAGGTGTAAATGTCACAATGATTCAGGTAGGTAATGAGCTTTCAAACGGACTTTTGTGGCCTGAGGGAAAGGTACCTAACTACGATAATATAGCAAAATTTGTTAATGCCGGAATACGTGCCTGCCGCAAGGTAAATGCTGATATTCCGATTATGATTCACCTCGATAATGGTGGAAACAATGAGCTTTATGTCAGATGGTTTACAAACTTCATCGAAAGAGGAGAAGAGTTTGAGTATATCGGATTGTCATACTATCCTTTCTGGCACGGCTCACTCGATCAGCTTGAGTTCAATATGAACGATATTGCAAAGCGTTTCAATAAGGACCTTATAATCGCTGAGGTATCTATGGGCTTTACCATGGACAGCTATCAGGAGTATGAGAAGCTTGCTGATTCTGAGCGCAAGGGTTATGCGACAAAACCGGAGCTCGTTGAGAAGATAGATTATCCTATGACTATTGAGGGACAGGCTGACTTTACAAAGGATTTCTTAAACAGGGTGGCAAATGTGGTGGATGACCACGGAAAAGGATTTTTCTGGTGGGAGCCAGCGTGGATTCCTGTACCGGGCTCAGGCTGGGCTACACCTGCTTCACTTAAGTACATGAATGATCTGGGACCATGCGGCAATGAGTGGGCAAACCAGGCACTCTTTGACTATGATGGAAATGTGTTGCCGGCACTTGATGTTATTAAGTGTTTCAAAAAATAATTACAAAGAATATATGTAATTTTGTTGCATGATTTGATTTGTTATGTTGCATTTTCAGTCGGATGTATTGCAATGTAAAAATGTGCAGTTATAATAGAGTTATAAAGAAAAAACGAATTATTTTAACTATCAATTTAACGCAAATACAATCAGCAAAGGAGAAGAAAAAATGATACAGCAGAACGTATTAGACAAATTCAAGGAGCTTTTTGGAGCAGATGGGGATATCAGAGTATATTTTGCTCCGGGACGTGTAAATCTGATAGGTGAGCACACTGACTACAATGGAGGACATGTGTTCCCATGTGCACTTACCATCGGCACATATATGGCAGCAAGAAAGCGCGATGACAGGAAGCTTCGTTTCTACTCTATGAATTTTGACAATCTGGGTGTGGTTGAGTCATCACTTGATGAGTTTACACCTGATCCGGACGGACTTTGGATAAACTATCCAATGGGTGTTATGTGGGCCTTCGAGGGACGCGGAATGAAGCTTGAAAGCGGTCTTGATATTGTTTTATTCGGAAATATTCCAAACGGCTCAGGACTTTCTTCGTCAGCATCTCTTGAGGTGGTTACAGGATATATGTTAAAGGATATTTACGGCTTTGACGTGACAAATCAGGATATGGCACTTATCGGTCAGTATTCAGAGAACAACTACAACGGCTGTAATTGTGGTATCATGGATCAGTTTGCATCTGCAATGGGCAAAAAGGACAATGCAATTTTCCTTGACTGCAATACTCTTGATTTTGAGTATGCACCAATCGTTTTGGACGGTGCAAAGATCGTGGTTACAAACAGCATGGTTAAGCACAGCCTTGTAACAAGTGCTTACAATGACAGAAGAAATGAGAGTGCACAGGCTCTTAAGGATTTACAGACAGTATGTGACATCAAGACTCTCGGTGACCTGACAGATGAAGAGTTCGAGGCTCATAAGGATGCGATTAAGGATGAGGTTGCAAGTAAGAGAGGCAAGCATGCGGTTTATGAGAACCAGCGTACCATCAAGGCTGTTAAGGCACTGAAGGAAAATGATATCGAGACATTTGGAAAGCTTATGAATGCTTCACATGTATCACTTCGTGATGATTATGAGACATCATGTCCTGAGGTTGACGTACTTGTTGATGAGGCATGGAAGATTCCGGGTGTTATCGGATCACGAATCACAGGAGGCGGATTTGGCGGCTGTACAGTCAGCATAGTAAAGGACGAGGCTATTGATCAGTTTAAGGCAAACCTGACAAAGGCCTATGAAGAGAAGGTTGGAAAGACACCTGAGTTTTATGTTGTTTCAATCGGAGACGGACCTAGCCGTCTGGCATAAAATTAGTAATATGAAATAACAGTAACGGATAAACAGGTTTTTTCCGACAATGATTAAGGAGCATGACATGATTCAGGAGAGAATATTAGAATTAGTAAAATATGGTCTTACAACAGGACTTGTTGACCCTGCTGATGAGGTATACACAGTAAACAGACTTCTCGAGGTGCTCGGAGTGGACGATATCGAGGATGAGACATTTGAAAAGGTAGAGGCTCAGCCAGCATGGACACAGGAAGAGGCAGAGGAGAAGCTTGAGGGTATACTCGAGGATATGATGACATACGCATATGACAATGGCATCATGAAAGAAAACAGCATTGTATACAAGGATCTTTTTGATACAAAGCTGATGGGCTGCCTTGTAAATGCACCAAGTGTGATCAGAGCTCGCTTTAAGGATTTATACGACAATGAGTCTTCACTTGCGGCAACCGATTATTTTTACAAATTAAGCTGTGACAGCAATTATATCAGAAGACAGCGCATAAAGAGGGATATGAAATGGACCACAGACACAGAGTATGGCACACTTGATGTGACAATCAATCTCTCAAAGCCTGAGAAGGATCCAAAGGCAATTGCTGCCGCTAAAAATGCTAAGCAGAGCGCATATCCAAAGTGCCAGCTTTGTAAGGAAAATGAGGGCTATGCAGGCCGCGTAAACCATCCTGCAAGAGAAAACCACAGAATTATCCCTGTTACAATAAACAACAGTCAGTGGTTTTTCCAGTATTCACCATATGTATACTACAATGAGCACTGTATCGTGTTCAATTCAAAGCATACACCGATGAAAATCGAGCGTGCCACATTTGGAAAGCTGCTTGATTTTGTGACACAGTTTCCACATTATTTTGTAGGCTCAAATGCAGATCTGCCAATCGTTGGAGGCTCTATCTTAAGTCACGACCATTTCCAGGGCGGACACTATACATTCGCTATGGCAAAGGCTCCGATAGAGAAAGAAATCACATTCAAGGGCTACGAGGATGTCGAGGCAGGTATCGTAAAATGGCCTATGTCTGTTATCAGAATCAAGTCAGCAGACAGGGATAAGCTTATTGACCTTGCAGATAAGATTCTTCTTGCATGGAGAGGCTATACAGATGAAGAAGCATTTATTTTTGCAGAGACAGATGGAGAGCCACACAACACTATTACACCTATAGCAAGACGTCGTGACGGAGACTATGAGCTTGACCTTGTGCTCAGAAACAACATCACAACAGAGGAGCATCCGCTTGGCGTATATCATCCGCATGCCCACCTCCATCACATAAAGAAGGAGAATATCGGACTTATCGAGGTAATGGGACTTGCAGTGCTTCCGGCCAGATTAAAAGGTGAGATGGCAGAGCTTAGGGATGCAATCCTTACAGGAAAGGATCTGCATTCGACGGAGACTCTTGCATCACATGCTGACTGGGCTCTTAAGTTTATGTCTAAGTATGATAAGATTGATGAGTCTAATATTGATGGTATCATCAATGAGGAGATTGGACTTGTATTTAAAGAAGTGCTTGAGTGTGCAGGAGTGTACAAGTGCACTGATGAGGGACGTGCAGCGTTCCAAAAATTTATAGATGCGGTAAATGCATAAGATTTTCAATTATCTTTTTATAATGCGGAAAGCACCGGCGAACATACTATATATTTCGCAAGTACTACGCAGCTAAGAAGCAGTAAGAATTATGATTTAGGGTGTTTAGACAATGACACAACCGGCTTTTATGTGCCGTCCATGGCACATAACGCCTTGCCCCAGCGTCCATGCTGGGGCATTGTTGTAGGTGGACATAATTCTAACTGCTTCTAAGCTGCTTCGTAAAGCACAATATATAGTATGTTCGCCGGTGCTTTCCTCGGCTGTGAGATAAACTGATTTTAAAGAATCGGTTAAAGCCATTATTGTTAATGACTTTTTACTAAAGATGTGTCATTAGGATCAATTTACCGTTTTTGTAGCTTGTGAAGGCAGTGGATGAATGCAGGCACCAGGAAGGCATCTGCGAGAATCCATGCGAGTGGGCTTGCAAAGCAGGCGGCAGAAAAGCCGAATATCGGTACAAATACAAGTCCGATGAGCGAACGCGCAATCATTTCTGCTACTCCTGCAAACATCGCAAAGCCGGAAAAACCCATGCCCTGTATGGTGAAACGGACTGTGTTTACCAGAACGAGCGGGATGTAGAAAAATGCATTTATCAGCAGAAACTGATGAGCCTGTGCGACAACCTCTGTTTCGCTTGGTGATACAAACAGGTAAATCAGATAGTTGGCTATAAACAGCAGTGCCACAAAAATCAAAACCGAATAGACCGATCCTATAACTGAGGCTGAAATAAGCCCCTTCTTTACACGTTCAAATTTGGCTGCGCCGACATTTTGTCCACTGTAGGTGGCCATTGTGGAGCCGAGTGCGTCAAATGGACACACCATAAACATTGAAATACGGCTTGCAGCGGTCATTGAGGCAACTGCGATGGAGCCTAAGCCGTTTACGGCAGTCTGCAGTATGACGCTGCCTATAGCGGTTATTGAATACTGAAAGCCCATAGGAAGTCCCATGACCATCAGATTTCTGACATATGAAGAGTCAAGCTCCAAATCATTTCTGCTTACATGCAGCAGAGGTACATTTTTTGCTATGTAAATGATGCACAGCACTCCTGATATACACTGTGACAGTACGGTTGCAAAAGCCGCTCCAAACACGCCCATGTTAAATACCAGAATGAAAAGTAAATCAAGACCGATATTTAGAACAGCCGCGATTATAAGGAAAATAACAGGTATGACCGAGTTGCCGAGAGATCTCAGATATCCTGACAGCAGATTGTACAGTATTGTGGCAGGAATGCCTGCAAATATGACAATCAGATACTGGTAGGCGAGGTCGTAAATGTCGCCTGGCGTATTCATCCAGGTCAGAATGTGACCGCAGAGAAGCACAGTGAGTGCCGTCATGATTATTGCGATAATTACAGACACAATCCCTGCATTTCCTACATATTTTTTAAGTCCTTTTTCATCCTTGGCACCAAAGCGCTGGGCTATTGGAAGTGAAAAGCCGGCACACACACCCTGGCAGAAGCCAATGATGAGAAAGCAGATGCTTCCGGTAGAGCCGACTGCGGCTAAGGCCGAAACACTTAGAAAACGACCGACGATTATTGTATCCATAAGGCTGTAAACCTGTTGAAAAAGCATTCCGAGAAGCAGCGGAAGGGAAAAGCCCAGAATGAGCCCGGTAGGAGAACCTACAGTGAGGTCCTTTGAATTATTTTTAGTCATTATTTATAATCCCCCTTGATTAAAAATAGATAAAAATATATATAAAAAATAATGATTAAGTGTAATATACAACCTTTACAAACATAAGTAAATGAGGTAAAGTAAAATTGTTAGCATTTTTTTGGGTGCATATTTTAAAGTGAATAAAAACGCTGATTTTATGTTTGATATCATGTTTTTTTTAGAAGAAAATTGAATAATAAGTAAATATGTATGGGCTGACATATAATTAAATTTGGAGGAAAAGAATGAGAGACTGGGAAAATAACATTCGAAAGGTTGTACCTTATACACCGGGAGAACAGCCAAAGAATACCTGTGTTATTAAGTTAAATACAAATGAGAATCCCTATCCGCCAGCACCGGGAGTGAAGGAAGTTTTAAGTAATTTCAATACAGATGATTTAAGACTGTATCCTGATCCAAGGGTTGATAAGCTGGTAAATGCAATTGCGGATTTCTATAAGATAGACAGCTCAAAGGTGTTTGTCGGAGTTGGCTCTGATGATGTACTTGCCATGATTTTTATGACATTTTTCAATTCGAAAAAGCCGATACTGTTTCCTGATATTACATATTCATTTTATGATGTGTGGGCAGATATGCTTCGAATCCCTTATGAGCAGCTTCCATTGTCTGATGATTTTTCAATAGTACCGTCAGATTACTATAAGGCAAACGGCGGAGTAGTATTTCCAAACCCTAATGCTCCGACAGGAAAGCTTATGCCTCTTGATGAGATAGAGGACATAATAGAGCACAATCAGGATGTAATTGTCGTAGTAGATGAGGCATATGTAGATTTTGGCGGGGAGAGTGCGCTTCCGCTCATTGACAAATATGATAATGTCATTGTGGTACAGACATTCTCGAAATCTCGCTCGCTGGCAGGCTCAAGAGTTGGTTTTGCAATGGCAAGTCCTGTGCTTATCAAGTATCTGAATGATGTGAAATATTCGTTCAATTCATATACAATGGACAGAATCACAATCGAAGCAGCTACAGCAGCGGTAAAAGACAGAGCATACTTTGAAGAGACCACAGCAAAGGTCATAAAGACACGTGAGTGGACAAAGACAGAGCTTAAGAGACTTGGCTTTACATTCTGTGACTCAAAGAGCAACTTTATATTTGCAAAGCCTGCAAATGTTTCTGCAACAAAGCTTTTTGAGGACCTTAAGGCAGACAATATATTTGTCAGACATTTCAGCTCACCTGAGCGAATCAACGACTATCTGCGAATATCCATAGGAACTGATGAGCAGATGCATACACTAATTAAATTTTTGGAGAATTATTCATGTTAAAAAAATATATTTACATCTTTTTAATTTCAATGGTACCACTTATTGAACTCAGAGGAGCAGTTCCGGTTTCACAGGTGATGGGGCTGCCGATAGTGCCATCATTTATCGTTTGTATCATTGCAAATATGCTTCCGGTACCAATTATTTATCTTTTTGCAAGAAAGGTTCTCATCTGGGGAGCAGACAAACCAATTATTGGAAGGTTCTTCAGCTTCTGCCTTGAAAAAGGAGAGAAGGGTGGTAAGAAGCTTCAGGCAAAGGCCGGAAGAGGTCTGTTTGTTGCACTTTTACTTTTCGTAGGTATCCCACTTCCGGGAACAGGTGCATGGACAGGAACACTTGCGGCAAGTATCCTTGATATGGATTTCAAGTCAACAGTTGCCGCTGTCATGCTTGGAGTACTGCTTGCCGGCATGATTATGATGATAGTAAGTCTGGCGGGCGTGTCTATATTCCTGTAGAATTTATGGGGAGCTTTCTTCGTCCTTTGTTGAACAGTACAAATCCGGCCACCAGTGAAACAATTGTAACCACAATCACAACCACAAAGACCACTACACTATTACCGGGATCAGGGAAAAATCCTGAAAGTGTGCCCCAAAGGTTGAAAAGCAGATGAAGCCCCATAGAGTAGTAAATAGAGCCACCGCGTTCGCACACATATCCGAGCACTATGCCAAGTGCAAAGGCATATATGCCCTGAATCCAGTTGAGATGGAACAGTCCGAAAAGTGCAGCCTGCATCAGATTGGCAAGAGCAAATGGCAAAGCCTTTCTGGCACAGCGCATGGTTACACCGCGGAATATAAGCTCCTCACAGATTGGCGCCAGTATTACAGAATAAAGTACTGTCACAAAGGTGGTATCTGTGATGCCTGATGTCTCAAAAAGCTCGTTGTACTGCTGCAGCCAGTCGGGACGGATGTAGCCGGTTAAGTTAGCGATGAAATTGGCAGCAAACTGTGTACCCGGCACGAGTATGACGATTGCCACAATCATCATGGGATTGAAGGTTTTCTTAGGGGATGGAAGAAAATTACCTTCGTATCTGGCATAGTACCACATGCCAAAAATCGCAATGGTAATGAGTGCATAGATGATCATAATCATCATGTTAAAATTTACAGAGGTAAATGTCTTTTCAAGGCGGTCCGATACGTTTGCAGACGGAAAAGCAAGTTTTCCGACAAAACCCTGTCCAAACATTCCCATGCCCATCATAAAGAATAAGGCGATAGTCTGAATTGCCTCAACTGCAAGCAGTGGGACAAATGTGTAAAAGAAATATCCTACTTTTTTCATTTTCAATTTACTCCATTCTGATTTATTAGGCGATAGTAACATTAGTATAACATATCATAATTTAATTGCAAGAAAGCTGTTTACTTTAAAACTTTAATATGTTAAAATTAAAAGTAAATAAATCGCATGAAAAAGGAGAACACGATGAGCAAGAATCTAAAAACAGAAGCAGTAGACCATTTGTTTGATGCTATTTTGTGTCTCAAGGATAGAGCAGAGTGTTATACATTTTTTGAGGATGTTTGTACTGTAAATGAGCTTTTTTCTCTATCACAGAGATTTGAAGTGGCAAAGATGCTTAGAGAGCAGAAGACATATCTTGATATAGCAGAAAAGACCGGGGCTTCCACAGCCACAATCAGCCGTGTGAACAGATCATTAAACTACGGCAACGATGGATATGATATGGTTTTTTCACGCATGGAGGATGGCTCTGACAAAGAGGATTAGTTTATCATAGGGGAAAAGAAAAACAGGCTCATTAATTTGAGCCTGTTTTTTTACTTTCCTTTCCTGAATGTGTATTTTCATGGGAAGAAGCCTCTTTTTCTTCATTTAGATTGTCAATCATGCGCTCAATCAGCATTTTCTTGATGTAGACATCAAAGCTCAGCATGCAGATAAAGCTGAATGTGTGAAGAAATTTCTGATCCTCATCAGGAAAATTCTCAAATGTTTCACCGGCAATCTTGTATTTCTTGCCGAGATCCTTTAGGAGCTTTTGCGATTCCTCCGCCTCTAAGCTGAAAACCTCAGTATAGACATCCTGCATCGTAAATCCGTCATCATTGCCGAAATACTTCTCGGTAAGCGGATTAAGAATTGAGCGGATATCGTTGATGCTCAATATATTTTTGAAATAATATATAAAAAGCAGTGTGAGCACATGCTCCTTAGAATACTTTTTCTTGTCCGGAGAAGGGAGCAGATTGTTTTTGGCATAGTTGTTTATCATTGTCTTGGTAAGGATTTTGTCGCTTTCATAGCGCTTTGATGCAGCGAGCTGCTCGTCCATGAAGGTTGTGACCTGATCCATGTACAAATCAATATTTGGTATATCCTCCGGCTTTATGTAATCTATTGATTTAAGCTGCTTTAATAATTCTGATAAAAATTCTTTAACGTCATTCTCCATATCATCACCTCAGGCTTTTATTATATAGTATTGAAAACTATATGACAAGTTTTTTTTGAATTTTCTCATATTGGGTTGTACAAAACATATGTTTGTGATATGCTGTAAATAAATTATTTTTGTATTTATGGTATGTGTGCCTGTAAAAGACTGGAGAATTGAGAGGAAAACAGATGAACTTAGATATGTTGAATGAACAGCAAAGGGAGGCCGTTTTGACCACAGAGGGACCGCTTCTTATTTTAGCGGGGGCAGGCAGTGGCAAGACCAGGGTTCTTACATACAGGACTGCCTACCTGATAGATGAGTGTGGCGTCAATCCTTACAATATCATGGCAATCACCTTTACAAACAAGGCTGCGGGAGAGATGCGTGAGAGAATTGATGATATGGTGGGCTATGGTTCGGAAAGCATATGGGTTTCTACATTCCATTCGACATGTGTGCGTATACTGCGCAGGTATATTGACAGGCTGGGATATGACACGAATTTTACCATATATGATGCTGACGACCAGAAGGCTCTGATGAAGGACATCTGCAAGCGTCTTGAGATAGATACCAAGATGTATAAGGAAAAGATGTTTTTAAATGTCATTTCATCTGCAAAGGATGAGATGATTGATCCGATAGAGTTTGAAAACCGCTTCACAGGTGACTTCGTGAAGCGCAAGCAGGCACTTGTATACAAGGAGTATCAGAATGCCCTAAAGCAGAATAACGCACTCGATTTTGATGATTTGCTTGTGAAGACAGTAGAGCTTTTTAAGCTGGATAAAGAGGTGCTGGATTACTATCAGGAGCGCTTCAGATATATCATGGTGGATGAGTATCAGGACACAAACACCGTGCAGTTTGAGCTTATCAGGCTTCTTGCCATGAAGTATAAGAATCTGTGTGTGGTGGGTGATGATGATCAGTCCATTTACAAGTTCAGAGGTGCCAATATCTACAATATCTTAAACTTTGAGAAGCATTTTGAAGATGCAAAGGTCATAAAGCTTGAGCAGAATTACAGGTCTACCCAGAATATCCTGGATGCCGCCAACAGCGTCATTTCCAACAACGTGGGTAGAAAGGACAAGCGCCTTTGGACTGACAACGGAGCCGGAGACAGGATTACCTTTGAACAGCTTGAGAGTGGCTTTGAGGAAGCGGATTATGTGGCACGTTCGATAGCGAGACTCGTGAGAAAGGGTGAGGCGCGCTATAAGGACTGTGCTGTGCTTTACCGAACCAACGCACAGTCGCGTCTCTTCGAGGAGAAATTTATTGCTGCAAACATACCATACAAGATTGTCGGCGGCGTGAATTTCTATGCCAGAAAAGAGATAAAGGATATCCTTGCATATTTAAAGACTATTGACAATGGCCATGATGACCTTGCGGTAAAGCGAATAATAAATGTGCCAAAGCGCGGCATCGGAGCTACAAGCATCAATAAGGTGACAGACTATGCTCTTGAGAAGGGGATAGATTTCTATACGGCACTGCGATATGTCGATGAGGTGCCGGGCATGGCGAGGTCAGCAGGCAAGATAAAGCCGTTTGTGATGTTTATACAGTCACTTCGTGCGAGAGCTGAGATGGATTCGGTTTCGCAGCTCATACAGGCAATAATCGATGAGACCGGCTATGTCGATGAGCTGAAGGCAGAGGGCACGGATGAGGCAGAGCAGCGTATTGAGAATATTGATGAGCTTATAAACAAGGCTGTTGATTACGAGCAAGGGGAGGAGAATCCTACTCTCAGTGGCTTTTTGGAGGAGGTAGCGCTTGTAGCCGATATAGACGGTCTTGACGAAAACAGTGACTATGTTGTTCTTATGACTCTGCACAGTGCTAAGGGACTTGAGTTTCCGAATGTGTATCTGGCAGGTATGGAGGATGGTCTTTTCCCAAGCTATATGTCAATCACGAGTGATGATGCGACAAGCGAGATAGAGGAGGAAAGGCGTCTTGCTTATGTTGGCATCACGAGAGCCAAGGAGCATCTGACTATTACATCGGCGCGTATGCGCATGGTGCGTGGAGAGACACAGTTCAACAAGGTATCGCGATTTGTGAAAGAGATTCCGCGTGAGCTTATGTCAGGTGAGGTCTATGAGCCAAAGCGCCGTGATGATGACATTGAAAGAAATTCACAGAGCACCTACAGAAAGGCTAAGGAGGCCTTCAAAAAGACACCTACATATGGCACAGAGTATGCGACCACATTTAATACACAGCGTACAAGGACACCTGTCTACACACCTGTGAGCAACCAGAAGTCATTTGCCAGTGCCAATACCACCGGAGGCCTTTCATATAAGGTAGGAGACAGAGTATCGCACATCAAGTTTGGTGCGGGCGAGGTCATGGCAATCGTAGAAGGAGGCAGGGATTATGAGGTCACTGTGGATTTTGACAAGGCCGGTACCAAAAAGATGTTTGCTTCATTTGCCAAATTGAAAAAAATTGACTAAAATTATTGTAATTTTTATAGGAAAATTGGATATAATATGCTATAATGGATTTAACAAATAGCATTTGACAATTACTTTTGGAAAAGGAGCGGATTGAATTATGAGTAAAGTTGAAGAATTATTAAAGGACAACAAGCTTGCAGAGAAGCTCAGCATGGCAAAGCTTAATGACCTTCTCAAAAAAGAAGAGGAAGACAAGAAGCCTTCCAAGGCTGTTATCATATTTGCCATCATTGGTGTATTAGTTGCAGTTGCAGCAGCGGCATATGGTATCTACAGATTTTTCACACCGGATTATTTAGATGATTTCGATGATGAGTATGATGATGAATTCGATGATGATTTCTTCGAGGATGAAGACGATGATGATGCTGAAGAGGAAAAAGAGGCACCAAAGACTAAAGAAGAGAAATAATCGTTTTTAGATAATGGGGGCTACATATGTAGTCCTCATTTTCTTTATGTGTGAAGCAAGGCATTTGCAGTCGATCATACAAAGGAATAATAAAGTATAAAGAGAGATAAGAATTACATGAAAAAAGGATTTAGAGGAACAGGAACCGTAGAAAGAGTAGACTTCCCAAACAAGGGAATAGCCGTTACAGATGATGGCGACAGAGTAATTGTGAAAAATACCATTCCGGGACAGAAGGTGGAATTTGTTGTAAATAAAGTAAAGCATCAAAGGGCAGAGGGTAGACTCATGGAGGTAATTGAGAAATCGCCTCTGGAGACAGAAGAGCCATGCCCTCACTTTGGAATGTGCGGGGGCTGTACATACCAGACAGTGCCTTACGAAAAGCAGATTGATATGAAGCTTACCCAGGTGAAAAAGCTCATTTCGGATGCCATCGGCACTGAAAAAGAGGCAGGATACGAGTTTATAGGGATACATGGAAGTCCGAAAAAGAGTGAATACAGAAACAAGATGGAATTTTCCTTCGGTGATGAGTACAAGGATGGCCCTCTTGCGCTTGGCATGCACAAAAGAGGAAGCTTTTATGACCTTGTGACAGTATCGGACTGTCAGATAGTGGATGAGGATTTCAGGACAATATTAAAGGCAGCACTTGATTATTTTTCAAAAAACAATATTCCATATTTCCACAGAGCATCACACAAGGGCTATCTGCGGCATCTGCTTGTCAGAAAGGCAACAAAAACCGGTGAAATCATAGTCGACCTTGTTACCACCACACAGACAGAGGGCTTCGATGAAGAGGAACTGCTCGCAGGCTTTAGATATACACTTTTGACCAGGCACTATGACGGCAGATTTAAGGGCGTTTTACACACAAAAAATGACAGCGTGGCAGATGTGGTCAAAAACGAGGGCACAGAGGTGCTCTACGGAGATTCATATTTCTACGAGGAGCTCTTAGGTCTGAAATTCAAAATCACACCATTCTCATTTTTCCAGACCAACTCACTCGGAGCGGAGGTGCTCTATGAGACAGCGAGAGAGTTTATCCTGGGAGATAACAAGGATTCGCTAAACGGTAAAACAGTCTACGACCTCTACAGCGGAACCGGCACCATCGCGCAGCTTATGGCACCGGTGTGTAAGGAAGTAGTAGGTGTCGAAATAGTTGAGGAGGCAGTTTGCGCAGCAAAGGAAAATGCAGCTCTTAATGGTCTTGATAACTGTAAATTTATCGCAGGTGATGTCCTCAAGGTGCTTGATGAGATAGAGGAAAAACCGGATTATATAATTCTTGATCCACCACGAGACGGTATCCATCCGAAGGCTATCGGGAAAATCATAGAGTATGGTGTTGAGAATATGGTTTATATTTCATGTAAACCAACAAGCCTGGCAAGGGATTTGCAAATATTTATGGGCAGAGGGTATAGAGTGGAGAAGATATGCTGCGTGGATATGTTTCCGAATACTTATCATATAGAGACAATAGTTGCACTACATCGGACAGATTTGTAAGAATCCTTGATTTTAGGCACTTTGAGAGGTTTTTCAGGTTTGACCAGAGTGACCGAAAAACATACAAAAAGGCAATTTCTGATGGAGTAAATGTGTCTGTGGTATTGGACTGCGGCTTCGGAAACACATCAAAGGAAAAGTAATATTTTTATCATTCAACTAAATAACAGAAGCGTGAAAGACCGTTCATTTTCAAGAAAAATTGAAAGTGAGTGGTCTTTTTTTATACCTTTAAAACGGATTTTTATTAAGACGTTTTAAAGGGCTGATTCGATGTGTTCGAGAAAGGCGATATTATGGAGACGATCCGGAATGTAGATGTAAACAGATTGCATGATTTCAAAAATCATCCATTCTAAGTAGAGATTGGTTATGATGAATGGAGGCAAACTATGACAAAAAGAAAAGAATACAGACCTATGACAGTCGGGCTTGAGATGGCTTCTGATAGAAAATCTTGAGAATCTTGGAATTTCCAAGAAAATCTTGAAAAAAATGGAAAGCATAATTGCATCCGATGATTTTCAAGCATTAGATGATGAGGTAAAAGAAGATTTGCTTAAATATGTTACATGGGATTTGTATAAAAATAACAAAACTGAAAAAGTTGATAATTTGGGAGAAATATGCCCTTGGTGGAATATTACACCTCTTAATAAAAGCAGAATGCAGTATTATATAACAATGGGGAAGAACTTGTTTAAAATGGCATCATCAAAGAAATAGCAATTATATAACATGAAAAAGCAAAGGTACACAATTATACACCTTTGCTTTTTAATTACCTATATGACCATTATATGAGTTGTCAGGTGTATGTGAGTATGATAAAATAGAAACATAATTATAAAGAAAGCGGAAGGTGTGTAGGTATGGCAGATTTGAGTACAAAAGATTATAAAAGATTTGTGGATGGAATAAAAGAACAATATAATAATCTCCTGACTGAAAAAGAGACACAACTAAAAAATGTTGAAGAAGATGATAAAAAATTGCATGATAATATATGCTGTAAATGGGCTGAATATGATATGTTCTGTGAACTTTATGGTATTACTTCACAAAAGGCAGAAAATGTTTCAGATGAAATAGGAAAGCTGATTCAAGAGTATGATAAAGAGGATAATCAAACAAAAATAGATAATCTGAAAAGGGAAATCGAATGGTTGAAATCAAAAGTACAGATTTAACCGATATGATAATATGGGGCGGTTTGATCACGTGGAAGTGCAGCAAGCGTTGAATGAGTATAAAGAATATTTTGGTGTAGATTATTTCTTTTATATCGGACATGAAAAAACTGATCAGGAAATAATTGAGGAAATAGAAAATTGTATCAAGACCGGGAAAAAGCAGAAAGAACCCCAGTATGATGAGGATAAGTTATATTAGAGTGGTTCAGTGGTGGCAATGCCACCGACTTGCCACCATTGCAGACATACAACATAAGAACATACAAGGCGGTAAAGTCTGAACTATTAAAAAATACTTGATTTTATAGGCTATTTGAGAATGTACAAAGCTGTACAAGGATTTAAAAACAGAACACTTAACAAACTTATCACGTCGAAACGGTAGTCAAATTATCCCTCAAAAAAGATACATCTAAGATTGAGGTTACAATGGAATCTGATGAAGAAAGTAATTATACACCACAAGAAAAGGCTACTTATTCAAAGATTAAGGAATATGTGAAGGACAAGTATGGTGTGAATGTGCATACTTCTTATATTGCACAGGTAAAGCGGATGTGTTGTCTGGACATGGGCGAGAACTACAATAAATCCAAGAAAGAGATTCCAGAGGTGAAACAGTGTCCACAGGAGAATGTGGAGTATATTAAGGATGCGTTGAGGTATTTCAGATTGATTTAGTAAAATTGATGGTATGTCATAGCAATATCAATAGATACTCCTGCAAAGCCTGTAAATAAGCCCTTCATTAGCTGGAAAAGTGCTCTACTACACACTTACTACACGTTTTTAGAGAAATAGCTCGGTATGATTATATTAAATGGATAATTGACATTATGGTATATATGCCATATAATATTTACAAAGGTGATTACATGACAGAATTTAAACTGATAGCATATGAAAAAGAAAATGGCGAAGTTCCAGTAGAGCAGTTTCTTGATTCTGTTAATCCTAAGATGCGAGCTAAAATATTTGGATTGCTGGGTATATTACAAGAGAAGGGAAATATGCTTAGAGAACCTTACAGTAAACATCTAGATGACGGAATATTTGAATTGCGTTGTAAATTTGGAAGTGATATTACCAGAGTCTTATATTTTTTCTATTATGAGGGAAAAATAATACTGACGAATGGATTTGTTAAAAAAACACAGAAAACTCCTAAAGAGGAGATTCAGATTGCAAAGGATAGAAGAAAAGATTTCATAGAAAGGGTGATGAAGGATGAGAACATTTGATGATATGCTTTCTAAGCAGTTAAAAGATGATGAGTTCAGAAAAGAATATGAAGCTATTCAGCCAGAGATGGATGTTATAAGAGCTATAGTGGATGCTCGTACTTCTCAGAATATGACCCAGAAGGAATTAGCTGAACGAACAGGCATCAATCAGGCAGATATCAGCAAGCTTGAGAATGGAACGAGGAATCCTTCTGTTAATTTACTTAAAAGATTAGCAGATGGTATGGGAATGGCTCTTAAGATTGAGTTTGTGCCTAAACAGAAAGCGTGATTATATGACCTCACTGGATTGGTGTCTGGTGAGGTTATTTTTATAGGTTTTGAGTTATTTGAATAAAGTGATTATATATACAGAAAGGGGAAAATATGGATTTTTTTAATGAAATCATGAAGTTTGGTGATATATTTGAAAGTCAAGAAACGATAGATGAATTGAAGGACATATCTGACGAGATAAAAAAGTATGATGTTTATGATGTCTTAGCAAGAATATCAGGCTTAAATTTAATGCCTCATAACCAAAATAAATCTGTTTTATTAGATTCCTTGATAGCAGGTATTATTTGTGAAGAGGAAAATACATACAATTCCACATATAAGATGAGTGCTGGAAAGTTTAAGAAATTAATAGGAAAAATAAATGAAACTAATTTAGCATTGTCTATTGACCCGAATGAAAATGCTTTCTACCAGAATGTAATGTTGATGGATAATTATACGGTTTTTAATGGAATTGATAATACACCCGCTTATAATCTTCAAATGCTTATAGATATATTGTTCAATTATGAAAATGACTTTCCTAAAGAATACAACCAGAAAATAGGAAGATTGATGATGCTTATATTGGGATTATCAGAGGAAATAGCTAGAAAAATAAGCATAAAGGAATGTGAAATAGCATCTGATGAAGGAAAGTATGTGGTGATACCAGATAGTGAAAAGGTCAAAGAATATGCGGAATGCGTTGTGTTTGATGAACAGAGAATACAGTTGTTTCTGAAAGATTATTCTGATTTACTAGAAGAAATAATTATGCCTTTCGGAAGTGGTAATGTGGGTTCAATGAATAATAGACCATTTTACAGTAAACCATTTGTGAGAAATTGCAGAGACAATACAATTATATTACTTAATGTTTCTCTATTACCAAATTTTCTTTTTTTTCAGGCATTAAAAATAGCTTCAGAGTTTGGAATAAAGGATAAGGTGATAAATAGATATAACAATTATGTATGGCGAGATTGCCGTAAGTCACTAGAAGCATTGGGACATCACAAAATAAAGGAGAGCATGCTTGGAATTGAGTTAATAAATAATGCATATTATAAAGAATGTATTGTAAATGTGTATAATAATCAGTTAATGTTGACTGTTTTTGTATGTGATGATGCTTGTGACTATTCAGAAAGAACAATGCACTCAGAATATCCTGATGAAAAGCATACTTTGTTATTTGAGAAGAGAATGAAATATTTTTTTGAAAAAATGCAAGAAAATGCTATCGAAAGGAATGATATCTATTGTCTGTTGATAATTAGTGGATTTGGAAGAGGAATGGGACTAAGAGTAGCTAAAAATCCATCTAAATATAAGTCATTACAATTGAATCCATTTGAATTGCATTGTATAAGTGTCAATGAACGAAAAAAAGAGAATTTTGTACCAAGATATATACGTGCAAAAGAGAAAGTAAGCACACAAATACCAAATTTATTTAGTGAGCTAAATGCTATCAGCATATATACAAGTAATCAGTATTCATTTTATTTGAATGATGATTTTAATCCGTATAATACTACACTTTTGATTGCTCCAGGAGATTCCATTGATTATATTAATCAGTCAATAAGGAATGAGGGGGCTGTATTGATTGATTCTTATGAAGATGGTTGGAAAACGAGAGTGGTCTTGTGTGATGAAATGAGAAATATGTACACCGAAGAATGCATGATGGAGACAAAAAGGAGTACATTATGTATTCGTTATAATAACTGTATTATTTGGATTACATCTGGAGAAATAAAGGAAAAGGCAGATGTTAATTTGAATTTTTCAATTATGGACACTATATCTTATTGGCTGGCAGAATGCAAAGATATTATTGAAGATATGGAACTATTGAATACATTATATCATTTTTCAATAATATTGGAGGGGGATAAGAAAGCCTATTATTATGCTCCAACTGAGGATATTACTGTATCAGATTTAATTCGTGTTGAAAAAAGAGGCAGACATTATAATTTGGTATGGACACCTAAGGCATATAGTCAAATGAGTTGTAAGACGAATGCAAAGGAAAAAGAATTGTGCCAGATGCTTTTGGATATTTTAAATAATAATGCATATGAGCCAGTTGCTTATGAGGATAGGTTAGATAAATTGTTTGATAATCCGATGAGGAGAAAAATATTTTCTTTGGATTTTCAGGATAAACCATATTATAAACCAATATTGTTTACTGCGGATAGGCTTGTTCGAGAAGAAGACGAGGATTATTTGCTTGATATAATAGGGAAATCTATATTACAAAGTAGTAAATGGACATATGGAGTTATTCCAGATGAGAAAAGAACAATGATTGCCAATGAAGTTGTAGGAATGTTATATAAAATGTTACAAGAAGAGATTGAGGTATTAAGTTCACATCATTTGGTAGAAGCGATTTATTCCGATTTGGAAGAAGTTTTATACAAGCTAATGCTTGCAGAAAAGACTTATGCTTATGAGTTGTCATGTTATCCTGAAAAAGAGGAACAATATATAACAGAATACAATAATTTGAATCGAGTATCATTAGCATTAAAATTCATGATGGAATACGTTGCTGCTAAACCGCCTAAAGGTGAGGTGACACTTGGTATAGGAAAATATGAATATATATTGGCAATATGCTCACTTATTATAGAGTGGGCATATAAGAATGACTTGTTTCACTATAACATTTTTAATACGCCAGTTGAAATATTGAAATCGGACCGAATAGGAATGAAGCAGGATGAATTTTATACAATATATCAATATGGCGATAAATATAGAAGAGAACAGTTATATTATAAATCTTCTAGTGATTTTCATAAAAAATATACCATCAATCATGAAGATTATTCAGATTCTTTAGATATTGCTTTTCAGGCTGAGTATGGGTATTCTTTTACTCAATTTTGTAGGTTAATAATGGGGATGATAGAATATGGTAAGGAGAGAGAAGAGCAGGAAGTTTATATAGCACCTAAGGAAAAACTTATAGAATATATTGTTCAAATTGATGAGAAGCTATCTAATGAAATAGCAATAGCCATAATTAAGGATATTTCTTTGACTGAAAGAGATGATTTTTTGAAAGTGCCATCTGGGTTTAGGAAAGAAGATGTATATCCATGGCGATTTAATCGTGCATATTCTTTTAATAGGCGGCCAGTAATAATCAGAAACGATATGATAATATGGGGGAATAGACAATTATATCATATGCTTATGTATGTGACAGACTTGATTTATGAGGGCAAAATATCAACAAAAAATGATAAGATGTGCACTTTGATAGGACGAATTAGTGATGATAGGGGAAGAAAATTTAATAAATTAATTTCAGATATCTTGTCAGATATGGAAGTGTTTGTTATTGATTCGAATGTTGATAGGATTAATAAAAAGCCTGTAGCTGACAAGAATGGAAATACATTAGGAGACATTGATGTGCTAATAATAGATAATGAGATGCATCATATATATGTAGCAGAGGTAAAGGATTTTAATTTTTCTAGAAATCCTTATGAAATTCAGCTGGAGTATCAGAAAATGTTTGTTGATGGTAAAAAGAAATGCTATGCAACAAAGCATGCTAGAAGAGTAGACTGGGTTAAGGAACACCTGGAAGATTTAAAAATATACTATCAACTATCTGATGTTATATGGAATGTTTACGGATTATTCATTGTAAGTGAGCCATTAATCAGTACGCAAGTATATCATCAAAAACTCGAAGTTATATCTAGAGCAGAGTTAAGTGTGGAACGCATTAGAAGCATTAAATAATCCATCAAATTGCTAAATGTAAGAAGGTTGAAATACACCTTCTTTTTTTATACCCATTTTTAAGGGGGTCAAAAAACATACACAAATACTGGGACGTTCCATAAAGGAATATCCATAGATTTCGGGACTGTTTAGCAGTCACTTTTTTGTAGTTTCAAAAAGTACACATTTCAGGACTAAGGAAGGAGCTAATATCATGAAGAGATATGGTTATCACAGAACAAGTACAAGAGAACAGCATTTAGACAGAGGCATCAAGGTGATTATGATGATATAAAGGCTCACCAGGATGAATTGTGGCAGGTAATGAAAAGTATTCTGCAAAGGTTATCTACGATTTGAGAAAGGGGGTGAATGCGTATGGCAGCTACTAGACTTATTACGATGCATCAGAATAAAGGAAAAAGCGTAGCGAAGTCTCTTAGTGACAGAACAGATTGTGCCAAGAATGGTGAGAAGACTGAAAACGGTCAATTCATTAGTTCTTACGCTTGTCAGGCTGAGAGTGTTGATGAAGAGTTCATGTTATCAAAACGAGAATATGAGCGCCTTACTGAAAGACATCATAAGGGCAATATCATAGCTTATCAGATCAGGCAATCCTTTAAGCCGGGAGAAATCACACCGGAGGAAGCGAATCAGGTAGGCTATGAAACCGCCATGCGATTTACCAAAGGCAATTACGCTTTTATTGCAGCGACTCATACGGATAAGGCGCATATTCATAATCACATCATCTTTAATTCTACGAGTCTTTATTGTACCCATAAGTTCCGAGATTTCTTTTTTGTAGGATTGGCTTTGCAGAGATTATCAGATATCATCTGCCTTGAACATGGTCTGTCTGTCATAGAAAAGAAGAAGCCAAGTGAGCGTGTTAAGCGAACGACCTATCCTGAGAAGAAATCCTTTCGTGATGATATTAGAGATGCAATTGATCAGATTCTTAGGGAAGGCAGCGCAAAAGATTTTGATGAGCTGCTTTATAAACTGGAAGATGCCGGATACGAGATTAAGCGTGGAAAGCATATTTCTCTAAAGGGAAAAGATCAGAAACGCTTCATCCGGCTGCGCTCTCTTGGTGATGGTTATACAGAAGATGACCTTAAGAAGATTCTTATCGGTGAGATGGAGCATGCTTTCTATGATAATGAAAAAGCCGAAAAGCAGCCAAAGACTTATCAGCGGAAAAAGGAAGATCATGAGTTTGACCTTCTTATTGATATTCAAAAGAAGCTGGCTCAGGGCAAAGGAAAATATTATGTCCGCTTTGCCAAGAACTTTAATACAAAGCAGGTAGCTAAGGCAGTTTTATATCTGAAGCAGCATGACATCCGAAGTTATGATGATCTGGAGAAAAATGTGAAAACAGCAACAGAGCGATTTACGAAAATTTCAGCTTCCATTAATAAAGAAAAGGAGAAACGACTTGCTGAGATTCAGGTCTTGAAGAAGCATATCTTTGACTACTTCAAGACCAAAGACGTATATGCGGATTATCGTAAAAGCGGATATAGCAAGAAGTCCCTGGAAGAGCACAGACAGGAAATCCTGCTTCATAAGGCTGCCAAGAATGCCTTTGATGAGCTTCATCTGAAGAAGCTTCCTAAGGTAAAAGATCTCAGTGCAGAGTATGCCGAGATCCTTGCAGAAAAGAAAAAGCTGTACGATGAATATCGTCAGGTTAAGAAAGACATGCAGGAGATTCAAAGAGCAAAATATGATATCGACCAGTTCCTTAAAAGTGATGAAGAGCAGAAGAAGGAACGTGTCAGAAAACACAATATCACTCGATAATTCTAATGGGGAATCTGTACGTTTAAGACTTATGGGTTCCCCTCTTTTTTCATTTCTGAAGAAATATCCAACAGCAAAATAAAGCAATTTGTAAGAATTGCGTAGCCAAGCGTTTAGCTTGTTCAAGGGGATTGGGGATGTGCCACCAACGAGCGTATAGTAGCTTTTTGTACAAAAAGCACTGCTCGCCGCTTTGGGAAGACGCGCCCTAACACCATCGAAGATGGTGCCGCGAAGCGGGGAATCAGTTGGAAAATCTAAAAGCTTGCTAGATGATAGCTTGAGAGTCCGTATAATAGGACAGTATTTTTGATAAGCTTATAGTGGATTAATGGAAGTAATGGAAGAGTCATTGGTTATTCAATTGAAAAAGTATTCTGGTTTTGCATATTAATATGGCGAGCTCAATTAAATTATTGAAATCTCAATATAATTTGTGTATAATTAACATCGGTATTTATACGATTTTCGTCTTTTGAGTTCGTGGAGGATCAATTGAAATGACAGTAAGTTATAAGAAATTATGGCATTTGTTACTGGATAAGAACATGAAGAAGAAAGATTTGCAAGAAGCTGCTGGATTAACTCAATATGCAATGTTAAAACTCGGTTGCGATGAAGATGTATCTACGGAGATATTAGGGAAGATATGTCAAGCATTAGAATGTTCGCCAGAGGAAATTATGGAGTTTGTATCAAGTGATAATTGAAGGCAGGTCGTTTTTTTATGAGAGTACCGTGGAATGAAGATGAAGCAATCATCATCGTTGATGCGTTTTATCAGTATAAAAATGGAATAATTAAAAAGAACGATGCTATAAAAAGTGTATCTGCTAGATTGCGTGAAATGGCAATAAAGAAAGGACTTGAGATAGATGACGTTTATAGAAATGAGAATGGAATCACTATGCAGATGGCAACATTAGAACACATTTTTTCAAACGGTGAAAAAGGGTTGAGTAGTGGTTCCAAGCTTTTTAGAGATACCATGCAATTGTATGTAGATAATTATGCGGAGTTTGAATTAAAAAAGGAAAGAATTAAGAGTGAACCGATGAAAGAAAGATTTAGTAATTTTATTAGGTCACATTTTGCATATGGAATAAGAATTGATTCACCTATTGAAGTGATGAGGCTAAGGAAATTTTATAGCGAAGACTTTGGTGAAGAATGTCAAATTTTAGTGTGCTGATGCAGAATGACTTAAGTGCCACAGAACAGGAGGAGTTTCGTATCCGTTGTCGGAGTGCTCTGGATGGACTGGAGACATTATTGCAGTCGCTTCTTGAAATATCCAAGATGGAAACTGGACTGATTCAGATTAATAAGAAAAAACTTCCGCTTATGGATACTGTCATATCTGCTGTGAACTGTACTTATCCAAAAGCGGATGAGAAAGAAATTGAATTCGTTTTTGACTATGCAAAAGAGCTGGAAACATGCATGGTTATGCAGGATAAAAGATGGCTTGGTGAAGCTGTGATCAACGTTTTAGATAATGCAATCAAGTACAGCCCGGATGGTTCAAAAATATTTATCCGGTTACAAAAAAGAAACGATCTTGTAAGAATGGAA
>OFMO01000026.1_pt1 | contig 153719 bp, 157 predicted proteins | sample 1541821 | NCBI WGS metagenome assembly OFMO01 (sample SAMN04209253, study PRJEB22552) | human gut metagenome | biome: gut; material: feces | host: Homo sapiens | place: USA: Oklahoma | reverse complement strand
AGAGATTATGAAGCCAGGGGCTACGCCAAACGAGTTGGATGCGCTGCCGTCGTTGGCATTGCCGTTGGCGTCGACACGGCAGAAGTAGGTGGTGCTGCTGGCGCTCGGAGATGCCAACCACCAGTTCGCACGAGAACCACGCTCCGCTGCTCCTTTGCCAAGTCCCTTAACAATGTGTCTGTAGGAATGAGCAAAAATAGGAAGCTGGATGCCTCCGCCATCATAGCCATCGGACCAGTTATTTCTTCCGAACACCTCTGTTTCCTGGAGCAACCACAGTTTTCTCGAAGCCCACGCCCAGGTTCCTTTGTTGTTTTCCAGTCGGCGTACCTCTTTCATAACAGCTCTCAGATCTGCCGGGAGCGTGTTATAAATGGTCGTGTTTACTGTAGCCGTAAGAGCCGCTGCCGCTGTACCTCCGGCATTTGTATTGCTTGAGTTCATCTGATACGTAGTCTTTAGGCAATCCCTGAACGTAAAATAGAGATGCGGTTCTGTAAGAATAGCCGTATCCCCTACATTCATGTACGTATTGAATCCGGACAGATCAACCCTTGCTTCCTCTCCGGTTGACAGAACGATGTCTTTATAATCCCCGATATGCAATCCGGAAAAATCCTCTGTCTTGATCTTTGCCCGGAGTTCTGCCCAGGACATTTCGATCTCTTTTCCAGCACTGTACGTAGCCGCTCCGAGAAGAAGATCATTCACAGAATCAAAGGCCGCTTTAATAACCGGACCATCAGGGATATTCCCAGGTTCTGTGATGTCGATACTCTGCACCACCGTAGGTATGCCGAGTGTTGCTTTAACCGCCTGGCACAAATCCTCATAAGTGATTTTTTTTGTGCCGTTTTCCGTGTTTACAATCAGCAAGCTCCCGGCCGGGACGTCTGTGATTGCAGGTAATTCACCGATTTTTTTCATTGTGTACCTCCTTAAATGATTTGATACCGCCAAAAGGCAGCTATAACTTCACCAGCATCGGTAGCAAGCTCCTCGCCTCCTGCCGTTGCAAGTGCAGTTTCCATTTCACCGCTTTCTACAATCTGCTCCAAACGCTGTATTCTTTCCTCGTGATTGTCCAGCTGGAGTTGCAGATGCCCGGCAGCATCCTCTGAAAGCTGGTTTTTTACGTTGTCGAACCATTCCCGGAACTGTTCTTCAGAGCTTTTTTCAAACGCCGTAAGCTGATTCACAATGTCCAGGAGCTGATTATTCCCGGAAGTTTCGAGTTTTGCCAGGTATGCTTCCATCTGCTTAACAAATTCCTCGTAAGAGGTATTGGACCGGTCAACAAATTCGTCGTAAAACCGATACAACTGCTTAAAAAATACGGAGGTGTCCAGGTGGTCGATAACCTGGGTAACAACTCCGCATACGCTACTGTCATATCTGGTATCTGTGATATTTGTCTGTGTGATAACAGTCTGGTTTGAATTTATCAGAACCGTTGCCAAGCATAACTCGTAATAATCCCCGGATGCCGGCTGTAAAAGCTCCGGCGGTACCGGGTTCGCATCTGGTGTTCCCTCTTTTACGATGATTTCACACAATCTGAGTAGATAGTTTGCTCTCAAAACTACCCTGTCAATGCGTTTATAGCTTGTAGGAGCTTTTGAAAGCGTAATTGTGTATTCTTGTGTGTCTGCCGCAAATCTACCTCGAATTATGCCAAATCCAGGGCGGACTATCAGGTTCATCCCATCCCCGGCTACTACCTGGAAACAGTCTGCCGGATCTGCCAGGACACCATCGCTAATAATTTTTGAAATAAACATCGCCAAAAAATCGGAGGATTCAGCTCTATCAAAGATAGGCATACCCTCCTCGTCATAGCCGTTTATTTCAGAATCAAAATAACCGTATCTCAGTGACACTCTTTACACCTCCCTTTTGATAAGCTGTTGTACTGTTGATACTTCATCAGTTCCAAAGGTCACAGCCAACTCAGTAGCCGCTCCCTCGTAAGTCTCCATTACCTCCGTGATACGTTTATCCGTTGCAATATTGACTTCTGTGTTTATATAGGTGCAGTAGTCTCCCAGGTCAAAATCCTTTTTATAGACAAGGTTCGCCTGGTAATCTACACCACTGTTTATGGTCTCTACCATCCGGTACTCTGCCAGTTTTTCTCTGCCCCTCTGGTCGAGTTGCTGCTTGTAGGTCTCCAGAGGAATCTCGTTACCGTCCTCGTCCTTTTGCTGCAAATCCCTAGCATCAACCCAGATTTCTTTTCTTTCTTCTCCGGGCAACCTGGCATCTACCGTGATAATGATCCGGTCGGAACCCTCCCCGGCTCCGGCAACATAGGCGAAATTCTTGTAAGAGCTGCTGTTGCGGTTGTAAACCACATTCCGGATATTGTAGAAAGAGTTGGAAAAGATAGCCCAGCTGTTTTCCTCCTGGCTATCTCTCCTGTCAACGCCTTGCCATACCTCAAATGCGAGGTCATTCGTTAGGAAATCGTACCTTATCCTGTGGCTAATTTCCTTTGTGTTGCCTATTTCATACAGCTTCTCGCTTACGTTGTCCCCGGTAGCCTGCATATTGATATTCCCTGATATGCCTGTGAGGCTTCCTAGCTTCAAATGAGCCACTTTTCTGTCTGCATCGGTAGGATTTATAGCCGAAGTATCAGCAAGCCTCCTCATGGCTTCCTCAACGTTTCCGCTTAGGGTTATTGTTCCGGCTATTACTCTGTCTGTCAGGAGCTTTTCTGCGAAATTGCCTTTTGCATAGGCTTCCCTGGCTCCGTTTTCATCCTGGGAGTAATTTACTTCATCAATCACGCCCAGCTCCTTTGCATCGTTCCGGTACAGATATTGTCCTGCGTTCAGAAGTGGAAAATAATCTTTTGACGTATAAAGTTCAAAACACCCCAGCTTTTCATACCGTCTCGCCCAGATCAAAGTCCGGAAAAGAGGAATGCTGCCCAGGGTTTCAAAATCTTTGTCTAAAACAATAAGCTGCATAATCACACCCCCAGATAGAACGGAGTATAGAACAGCTTAACGTCCAGGTTGGTGTAGTTTTCGTCAGCATCGTACTCCAGATAGTTATTTCCTACTTCAAGCAGGAACGGCGTTGATAATCTGTCGATTTTCTGGTATACGTTTACGCCATTCAGCTCAATAACCTGGTGTCTGGTGTTCGTATCAACCAGAAGAATGTCTCCCTGGTTCATGGCTACCTTAACTCTCATAAACTTGCCGTTTTCCCCACTCTTTGTCCGCACCAGCGTAATTTTAGGGTTTGTGACCGGACCTCTTTCGGCAATAAATTGTATCTGCAATCCGGTCGGCACGTGTCCATCATTCGGAAGCAGAACCTCTTTTGAAAGCGTTCTATACCCGGTAATGTTCCCACCGAGGCACAGTCCTTTGTATGGATCCGGAACTACTACTTTCTTCTTCAGGCACCGCCACGGGAAAGCTATCAATTTACTGATGTTCGCCATGTTCTGGCCGAAGTTGTCAATATTTTTCATCATCGGATCCGGGCACATGAGATCTACAACGATAGAGAGCTGGTTAAATACGTTACTTTTTGCAACGAAATCCCAGCCCTCCAGTTCGTACTCGATATTTCTTTTTGTGCCGCTATGGTCTATTGTCATTTTCCCGGTGTATTTTGGATTGAAAAACTTAATAATCCGCTGCCGGTTTGTCTCGTTATTCCGGTCGTCTCTCAGAGTTGCCTCTATGTGGATGGGGCGTTTTTTTATACGCTTGCCATCCACTGAGGAACCGTCAACAAGTGCGTTGTCTGTGGTGCTGATTTCAAGCTCTGATGCTTCCAGACCGGTAATTTTGGTTATACCGAACTCTCTTTTCTCTCCGGATCCGGACTTACCAAAAGTAAGAGCCATTCCGTTACATTCGAGAGTAAAGTCTATATAATTTGCCACTATTTCACACCTCCTAACAATTTCCTTGCTGCTTCTCTCTGAGCCTTTGATACCTCACTCGGCGTTGCCACCGGTGTATGGTAGTTATTTTCCTGCTCGATATGCTCGTCAATATAGGTATCTCCACCTGTCGGCATCTCGGTATCAGCTGTATGCTCTGCCTGAGCTTTGGAGCGAACCGTTATTTTTCCGGTTTCCACATCGACTGCCGCCTGCATGTGTTCCGCCAGCTTCGCCATTTCCTCGTCTGTCTGGTCGTACAGTTCGGGCATTTCTTCCTCGATACCCTCTCCAACACCAGGAGGAATCCAGCGACCTACCTCTTTTTTCATTACCCTTGACGGGGAATTGATGTCCAGGGCATCCTTTACACCGTCTACGATTCCGGAGAAGAAACTCTTGACATCGCTTACGAATTTATCCTTTGCACTGCAAATTCCGCTCCAGACACCGTTCACGATGTTCGCTCCGACTTCTTTCATTTTTCCTGGTAAAGAAGAAACCCCATCAATTACGGCGTTCACGAGGGATTGAGCCGCCTCGACACCTTTATTCTTCAGGTCGATCGCCCACTGCCCGACTTTCGTTACCGTGTTTACCAGCCAAGTCCAGATTTTACCCGGTAATTGCTGGAACCAGCTCGTTACGCTGTTAATTGCATTTGTGGCAGCCGTGGTCATTGTGGAGTATAAGTTCTGCCCCCACTGAATTACGTTATTGACGGTATTTACCAGCCAAGTCCAGATACGTCCCGGAAGTTGTGAAAACCAGTTTATAACCGAATTAACGGCGTTTGTGGCAGCCGTGGTTATCGTGGTGTACATATTCTGACCCCAGGCGATGATATTATTTACCACGCCTACGAGCCAAGTCCAGATTCTTCCTGGAAGCTGGGCGAACCAGTCTACAACGCTTTGTATGATTTTTGGAAGTTCGGTTGTTACCCAGTCTTTTACGTTGATACCCCACTGGATAATCGTGCCTATGGCTGTACCGAGTGCGTACCCGATTTTGTAAGGTAGCTGAGAGAACCAGTCTCCGACCGCCGATATAGCTTCACTTACGAAAGTTGTGATATTCGTGTAGAGTTCTGAACCCCACTCGGAAATCGCCGTTATGGTGTTTGTCAGCCAGGTTGAAATTCGCCCAGGAAGTTCCTGGAACCAGGCTACGACAGAATCCACTACCTCACCGATTTTGTCAGGTATTCCCTTGAAGAAATCGACAATTTGCGTCCAGTGGTCTTTGATTACCACAACCAGGGTAGCGACTGCGGCTACAATTCCGGCTACGACTGCGGCTACCAAAGCAGGTGCGCCGAGAATTACAGCACCTACGGCAGCTATGGCAGTTCCGATCACCATCAGAGCTTCTTTTACCCAGCTGAAACCGTCTTTGAGCATACCAAAGAAGTTCGTTACCGCCATGACGGTTCCGCCAATTACGGCTCCTATTCCGGCTATAGTAGGACCTATGCTGGCGATCAGACTTGCTATTTTTGAAATAGCCGGACCTACAACCGCACCTATCTTTGTAAATATTCCAGATATGGTGCTTACAAGTGTACCGAATGAACCAGTTACCTTTGTTACGATTCCGGCGAGTTTCGGGAACTCCAGGGCAAGAACTTCACTGAATGTTCCGGCTCCTCCGGATAATAACTGGAATCCCTCTACCACTTTCGGTACTATGCCTATGATGCTTCTGGCGGTTTTTCCAAAACCACCAAGTACACTCAGGAGGCTCTTAACTCCTCCGACTACCTCAGAAGCTACTTTCAGTGCCGCTATGGATGCAGCTATGGTTCCGATCGCTTTGCCAAGTGCCTCCATGGTTTCCGGGTCTGCTCCATCAAGAGCAGAGAAGATACTACTCAGGGCATCTACGACAGTCTGGGCTATCGGCGCCAGTGTGGATGCGAAACCATCAAATAATCCACTTAAAAAAGCTCCCAGTCCTGGGAACTCCTGTTCAATTCCTGTTATAAATCCCTGGACAATCTGCTTTCCTGCCTCGATGATCTGAGGCAGATTTTCAATGACCGCACTTGCCAGGTATGATACTATTTTTGCCGCCGATTCTCCGATTGACGGAGCATATTCTACGAGGGCGGAACCAAATTGCGACAACGCATCTTTCGCTGATTCTACCAGCTGTGGCATGTTGTCCGCCAATCCAGAAAGAACCTCAGCCAGTAACGCCACTCCGGTACTCCAGAGTAATCCTGTGTTTTCAATCAGGGCTGAGCCGAGGGATGTTACTATATCTACTCCTGCAGAAGCAATTTCCGGTAGATTGTTATTTATGCCAGTCAAGAACGACTGGATCATGTCGGAAGCTACGTCTATCAAATCCGGGGCTGCCGATGCGGCTTTCTCTACGATCTGGGCGAAAATATCCCCGACCGTAGAAACAACTTCATCCAGTCCGCCGTTATCAAACGCATCCTGGAGTTGCTGTACCATGTTCTGGGCTTCTTTTACAACCTCTTTCAGCGGAGCTTCCATGTTCTCATACAGAGAGATAGCAAGCCCCTCTAATCCTGATTTTAGGATTGTGATCTGACCTTGCAGGTTGTCGTTCATGGTGTCAGCCATTCTCTTTGCTGCGCCGTCACATGAATAAATAGCATCGGACAGTTTATCAAAATCACCATCGGAAGCATTTACAATAGCAAGCAGGCCAGACATCGCTTCTTGTCCGCCAAGAGCAGCTGCCATTTCTGCTGCCTCAGCCTCCGACAGACCAGCGAAACCCTTTCTCAGATCTCCCATCACTTCATTAAGCGATTTCATGTTGCCGTTGCTGTCTGTCAGCGATACTTTCAGCTTGTCCATGGCTCCCTGAACCTCTTTGGTCGGTTTTGCCATACGTGACATGATGGAACGTAAAGAAGTACCTGCCTGGCTTGCCTTAATTCCGGAGTTTGCCATAAGCCCGATTGCAAGGGCCGTATCTTCCGCCGTATATCCTAAAGCACCAGCTACCGGGGCTACGTACTTGAACGTCTCTCCCATCATTCCAACGTTAGTATTAGCGTTGGAGGATGCCTGTGCCAATACATCCGCAAAGTGTGTGGAATCCTCTGCGGACAACCCGAACGCCGTTAAGGCATCGGTAACAATATCTGAGGTGGTCGCCAAGTCCTCGCCGGATGCGGCTGCCAGGTTCATTATACCCTCTAAGCCGTTCAGCATATCATCTGTTTTCCAGCCAGCCATAGCCATGTACTGCAAAGCATCCGCCGATTCGGAAGCACTGAACTTGGTAGTTGCACCCATTTCCTTTGCCTTGTCGGTTAACGCTTTCAGATCATCGCCCGTAGCTCCTGAGATAGCCGCTACTTTTGACATGGAAGCCTCGAAATCAGAGCCAACCTTTACTGAGGCTGCACCGATAGCTCCTATTGCAGTTGCGGTTCCGGCCAGGATGGCACCTGTCGCCTTTAAGCCCTTTTCGGCTATGCTTCCTATTCCGTCTATCCCGGATTGAAAGCCTTTACTGTCAATACTTGTATCAAATTTTAGTGTGCCATCATAAGCCAACGTTCTCACCTCTCTTTCGGGCTTGAAATCATCGGCTCATAATGGCACTACTTGATCTGTTTTCCGTGTTTAATTTTTACTTCAAAAATGGAGTGACAGTTTCTCCCTTTGCAAGAAACCATCACTCCGGTACATTCTGCCTTATCTGAAAAGAAAATAGGCATCTTGTAATTGCAGTCCGGGCACTCTACCCGGTTCATTTTATTTTTTTCTATTTTCTCAATAGTTACCGCCTCCCTACTGCAGCACACCTCTAAGGTCTCCACCTTTCAGGAGAGCTTTTTCGATCTCCGCCAGCTTTTCGTCCTCGTTTCCAGGATTCGGCAAAGCGTACAGCCTTTTCATTTTCCGGTAGAATGACTGCTGTTCTTTCGGCATGTCACTCTTTATCTCGATGCTCCGGTACTCCATGATCTTGACAAATTCATTTTGATTTGTCAGGGAGTTAAACATGGCTCTGAATTTCCACCAGTGCATGTACTCTATGTCCTGGAGGTCAATGCTGTACTGTGTCATAAAAGCGGCATAGATATAATCATCATCATACTCGAATGAGTAAACCCTGGTCTTTCCTTTTTTCGCACTCAGCTTCTTACGCTGTGGGTTCTCCTCTTTGCCGCATTTGTAAAACCACAGCATAGCCTTTGTTGCTTCCTGGAGATTCCCAGGAATAACCGGAAAAAATAGATTCAGGGCTTTCGCTGCCTTATCCTTTGGGTCTATGCTTGCATCCTGCATAAGCATTTCAAACAGGATTGCTATGCGGAAGTCGGTACGTATCTCGTACTTCTCTCCGCATACTGCAACGCTCTCCGGTAGGACATCAACCAGAATGTTCATTAGTGGTGTTTGCCTTTGTTACCGTGGTATGCGGCGTTTCTGTTGAAATTCTTGATGTTCTGCTTCTCAGACTGTCTCCGTTCAGCTCTGTTCGGGCTGTACTTCTCTGTGAGGGCTTTAAGTTCACCGTTACAACTCATGGCAGCACCAGCCACAGAAGCAAAAGCCTCCATGTGGTCTTTGATATTGTTTTTGCCACCAAACAGCTCCTCAGAAGTTCCGTTACCAAACACTTCATCGAAGAAATCATTCACAATACCGCACTGGATTCTCAGCGAATCAGCCGTTGTCTTTCCATCGTACTGTGTAGGTTCCTGGATCCTTTCTTTAACTCTGAGGTTTTCTTTTTCGTACTTCTCCAGAAGATCAGCATCGAAGAAATCATACTCCAGCTCTTTTCCTAATACCACTATTCTCATAAATCGTACCTCCTATGGATTGAATGCTAATAATAAAACAAAAGACCGCTTTTTAGGCGGTCTCGTGTTATTCTCCTGTTCCTGCGCTCGCTGTTGCGGCAGTAAAGGTCTTTGTCTTTGTGTTGAAAGTACCGTCAATCGGATCGCCTACTGCGTTGAGGTTTCCGGAAACCTGGATGTCTGTATCGCCAGATACCTCGGAAATCTCTGCGGAAACGATAAACTTTCTTGCAGAAAATTCGTTTTCTTTGCCCTTTGCCGGCTCCCAGAGTTCAACTCTGACATACTCAAATTCTGCTTCGGAACCTGTGTAGTGATTTCTACCGACATTGTACAGTGCCAGGATAGGCTCCTGTTCCGGGATCAGATCGGATTCAAACGGGAACACCGTCTCATATCCGGTTACGGACTTGGACGATGCCTTTTCATTTACGTACTTCTTAGATTCTGTCTGGGCTCCAGGCTCCTCATTTAACGATGTGAAACCTACGCCCATGAGACAATAGTTTGGTGTGTCTGCCGTCTGAGTGTTCAGATAGTCGGCAAACTGATGTCTTTTGACAACATTTCTGCTTGTGTCCATGTTCATGCCTCCTTAAAATATAATAATCTTAACTGTATCTGATACCGGGCGTTTGTCATTGATCCATCAAACAAATACCCGGATGATACCACTTCGAGTTGCTGAGCTTCCATTCCGTCCGGAAGTTCCGGAAGAATACCGGACATGCTCCTGGTTTCCACCCAGTCTGCAAGTCGCTCATAAAATGCACTGTTCTGGATGTTCTGCAGGCGTTCCTGGCTGTAAAATTCCCTGGATCCAAAAGCAAAAAGGTATTGCCGGACGGTACTTCCTCCGAGATACCTCTTTACAACTGGATCGCAAGGCAGGACCTCAATGGTGTATTCCACCGGCTTTTCCCCCAGGTAGTCAACCCTTAAAGCCCCGTCTTTCAGCAATTCGCACCCTATGAAATACTTTTCCAGTGCATCAATAATAGAATCTGCTTTTGCCATATCAAACCTCCGTTACATGAGTTTCTTTGCCCCGGAAAGTATGTCTTTCTTGTAGGCAACTTTCATTCTCTCGAACCATTTGGCTCCTCTGTTTGCATCATACGGTCTGCTCGTTGCCGTATCATAATACTGGGTTCTGGCATACGGGGCGATGTATTGAACATTTCCGCTCCCGATTACCGTCCCCAGCTTTCCGGATTTGTCCAGCATACCGGTCTGAAAAGGAACCATGGCACTACAGTACCTCAGTACCTCACTGTCAACAAATTTTTGAGCCCTTGTAAAGTTCTGTGATTTCTGAGGTGCAAAGTTCGGATTCCAGCTAAGCTCTGCCTTGACAGCTCCGCTTTTCGTGGTTGTCCGTATAATCTGCCCTCTCGGTGTCGTTACAGTGATTGCCACTACTCACCACCTACTCTCCAGTGTTTCATGCTCGAAGAACCTCTGCTCCGGTTGTCTGTAAAATTCCTGACAAAAATCACTTCCGGATATGACTGTCTCAGTTCCGTTTCTGTTGCCGTCTCCAGGTCAACCAGCCCTTGGACAATGATTGCTCCAGGCTGCAACGTCCAGTAACCGGAGAAAACCGTATCATCCAGTTCCGAATACGCTTTCTGATCTGCGTATTTCTTCCCGGATGTGTCAGCATCTGCCGGAATCCGGATTGTATAGGCATCGCTTTTCGACAGCTCCTTGCTTCCGGATGATGTACCTTTCCTGGAATAAAAGCTAACCCCTCTGATTTGTGTACCATAGAACCTTTCTGTGCGTTCGGCTCTGTCATACCGCTTATTGAAAACGGTAATGTCACTGTTCACAATCATACTTTCTCGATACTCCTTTGTATAATAAGCCGGTATTTCCAAGGTAAATGCTGGCCTCCTGATACATTAAAGCCACTCTGCCAGATGCTCCGGTTGTATTTCCGGAATCTGCGTAGGTGACAGCGTACCCGTCTGAATTTTCCGACTTAACTCCTGGCGTTTTTTTCTCCTCCTGGTAATCAATTTCAGCCATCGCACAGATAGCATCCTTTACCATGTCCGGGATTTCAGGGAGCCGTTTAACCCTGTCAAAAGAGATTCTATGCAAAACAGCCTCGGCACGTTTTTCACACGCATCGAAGCTGTCCTTTGGTATTTTATTACCGCCGTATGTTTCAGAGTAGTAGTTGTAGTCCACGTATGGACTTGTTATAGCCTCTTGGAGCATCTTAAATCACTCTCCCTATTATTTGGTTGCCTGTTTACCTGAATCTGCCTGTTTGCCAGCCTCAGAGCCTCCGGTTGCCGGTTTGGTTTCCTTGGTCTTTGCGGCAGCCTCTTTCAGTTTAGTCTCCAGGTCGGTAACCTGTTCTTTCAACTTTGCATTTTCCGCTTCCATAGCCTCAATCTTCTTGTCGGCATTTTCTGCGTACTCGGCAGCCTCTTTCAGTTTAGTCTCCAGGTCGGTAACCTGGGTCTTTAGTGTTTCAGCCTCTTTTTCTGCATTGTGAGGCTCAGCCACAACCTGGTCGTTCATGTCGGTAATCTTGTAGCCAAGTGCAATATAGGCATCCTTTTTTTCATCAGGGATGCGGATAACTCTGTTTGCTTTTCTTGCTTTTAACATATTTTCCTCCATTCCGTGACAAAGGGAGCCATAACAGGCTCCCGTCACTTTAATCATTATTTACCAGCTCTTACGCATGAGGTGTGATGTTGAATGCGATTGCATCAACCTTGTTAGGAAGCAGGAACACATCCTCGAAAGATTCCTCGAAGTAATCCCACTTGCCATCGGAACCAGCGGAAGGCGGATCCAGCTGTGCGAACTCGTAGTTGATAGGAGTAATGACTGCCAGAGGATGAACCAGACACATGTTGATCTGATCTGCGGCAGTGTCTACCTGCCATCCCTCCGTGAAGTCATACGCCGTTTTCATCATGTCGGACGGTACGCTGTCAGGGATTTCTACCTCGTCAATGGAAGTGATTGCTCTCTTAACTGCCTCGGAACGCTTGCTTACGTCAAGGGTCTTGACAATCTGCTTTGCGTTGGTAATGAGGGTTCTGGTATCGGGTGTAACGTACAGAATACGACCAGCTCTCGGAACTCTCTTATTGTCCATGTAGGTCATCATGGCATCGAATACCTCCAGAACGTTGTCTGTGGTAAGAACGGTCTTGTCTGCTGTTTTTCCGGCTGTTGTGTAGTCCGCATACAGCTTGGAAATCAGATAGCAGTTCATTTCAGGGAATTTCTGCTCCTCGTTGAATACCCTGGTAATGTTAGCGATGCTTGCTACCTGGTTGGTCTCCTGGATGTCACGAGGATGTACCAGAGTGGACCATGTTCTGTGGTTGGTAACCTGCAGAGGTGTCCAGGAGTTGTTGTAGTTACGTTTCTTCTCGCCGATAGTATCTCTGTTACCATCGGTACGACCGGTCGTTGTGATTGTAGGAATCTCGATCACGTTGGAGTTTACCCAGCGGTAACGACCGTTGTTAGGTGTGTTGAAAAGGGCTCCGAAGTAGAGAACATAAGGGAACTCCTGCTCCAGTGCCTGCTGATACTGTTTTGCGTAGTTTAATGCTGCCATTCTTTAGATCCTCCTTATTTGTTGTTTTCCGGCTGTCTTAAACGGGTAAAGCCCATGTTCAGGAACGGATTCTGATTTCCGCCGTTTCCGCCAGCACCACCAGTGCCTCCATTGGTTCCGGCAGCGAAATGAGGCTGAGTACCCTGTCCTCCGGCTCCGTTTCCTCCCTGGTCTCCCTGACCGCCATTGTTGTCCTCGATAGCGAACGCACCCTTGTAATCGTCACTCTCCATGAGTGATTTCATCCAGGCAGTGGCATCCGCTCCGAACTGACCGTTTTCCAGTGCGTAGTTCTTTTTCTCAAACTCTGCTCTGATACCGGCCTGTGCCGCTTTGGAAGTGTACTTGTAGCCAGATAAGAACATATCCGTCTGATGGGAGCGTTCCTGGGATGTCAGCTTGTCTTTCAAGTCCTGGGTGTCCTTGTTGTACTTGTCCTCCCATTCCTTTGTGACCTTATCCACATCAGCCCCCTTGTCTTTGAGGGACTGGATTGTGGTATTGGCATCCGTGAGCTGCTGTTTTACTCCGGTAAGCTCCGTCTCTTTTGCTCTGAACTTATCCTCGGCAACGTAACCACCGTCCGCCAGGTTTACGATTTTCAGGTTTTTATCGCCTTTGATCTTCTCCTCCAGCTGTTCATAGGTCATTGCCTCCGGCTGTCCGTCTACAGTTCCAAAAAGTTTCTTTAAAAATTCGTACATGGTGTACCTCCTTAATTCGCTGATTTTGTTTATATGCCGGTTCACTCCGGCTCTGCTATCATGGGATATATCCGCCCATGACCGGAAATTTGAACAGTTTATGTGCCATGTCCGGGGCAAGCCGAGTAGTTTATATGCCATTCCTCCAGGGCGAATAAAAACGGGGAGTCTCCAGAAAAGGAAACCGCCCGGTTTTTACTGTGAAATATTTTGTTGTATGTTGCTTTGTGGATGCGTGATAAGCCCGTGGGGGCTTTATTTTCGCTTCCGTGATAATTTGTTGCTTAAACCAGGCAAAATGCCTGAATGAGCCTGTCATTTTACCCATGACTGGGAGATAGCAGGATCACCTCCTCCCTACTTCTCTGTGTAATCCTCGATAACCTCAATGCCGTACTCGATAGCACACTGATTTTCAATTCTACAGCCTCTTGCATCTTCCCAACCTTTGGCGAAGTATGCAATATCAGCCGTAGAAAGCAGCTCCAGGGATTTTCCCAGGAACCAGAGCGGTCTCGCATCTGCCGGAGCGTTCTGGAAGAATGAATCAATTACTTCTACCGGTTCGCCAAGGTTGCGTTCCGCACTCTTGATAGCCTTTTCTCTTGCAGCAAGGATTTCCTCGTCTGTTTTGCCTCTCATGGGCTGTGAAATAAACAGTTTCTTCATTTTGGTTTTACCTCCTATCTTGATTTTTTATTAGCCCAGACAGCTTTTTGGCTGACTGATCTACCGAAATTAACAATTCTGCCGGAATCATCCTTTACGGCATACACCTGGGTTCTGGCAGAATCGACCGGTCTCCCGGTCTGCTTGCAGAAATCTTTCATTTCTGCCTCTATCTTTTTCAGTTTTACACTTTCTGCAGCAAATTCTTCTTTTATGGAGTTTTCAAGCGTAGCGTTCGGAGCCGCCTTTATAGCAGCATCATATCCAGCCAGGATCGTTTTAGATTCCCGGACTGACCTTTCATAAGCTCTCTGTTTCTGGGTACATTCGTACTCGTCCAGGATCTGAGTTTCTCCTGATGGTGTTTTGTATGTGTGCTTTCTGTTCGAGTACCCGGACAATGTAGATTCACTGTATGCCGGCTTTGAAAGTCCAGGAAAGAACATGTGGAAGCTGTGTCTGCAATTCCATCCGCATAAGCCTCCTCCGGTTCCGTACCCGGTAGCCTCCTCAAATTGCCTGTACCTATGGTCTTTCCCGGATATGCAGAAAACCTGTCCTTGCCAGCTCTCGTGATTCAGATAACCGGCTCCAGTATTCCTGGCTCCTACATGGGCGGATGTCTCGTAATAATCACAACCCATATCATCGGCGTACATTTCTGTAAGCTGTCCGGCTGTCTGGTTTACTCCGGTTAATAAGGACCGGCGAATAGCTACATCCAGTTTTGAGCTGTGACCGTTGGAATAATAAACCTTGCTTCCCTCGATTGCTGCCGCTCTGACTGCCTGTTTTATGGCTTCCTGATATGGAAAAGCCCCGGAAGTTACCTGCATGTATGCCATGTTGGTAGATTCCAGGTACAAGCTCTGTGATGCAACAGCTGTTGTTCCGGTTAGGTTGTTCAGGTTCCCTTGTGTTTTCTCGATTGCCGCCGCTAAAGTCTGCATCATGGCCGGGGAAGTATTCAGCGTGACCGGAGTTAGTCCAGCCTCGGTAACGAATCTACTCTCATATTCCAGGGAAGCTATCCCGGCATCATTGAAAAGCTCTTTCACATAGGCATCTGAGAAACCTGTTATACTTGCAACCTCATGTGTGATCTCGTCCATGAGTTTCCCGGCTTCCTGGACCTGCTTAATCTGCCACTTAGCAGAATCGGTCACGGTTCCGGTCTTTGCAATTCTCCGGGCGATGTCCTCAACAATCTTAATATTGAGTTCATCATAGATACCAAGAACGCTGTCAGCACACGCCTCCAGATATTCAGGTGTCAGCATGGCAGCACCTCCTATTCTTCCGGAGGATAATTCCCGGCTGGTGCTTCCGGTATCATTTCTTTTGCTTCCTCCTCGGAGCATCCGAAGTACCACGCATAAAACTTTTCCAGCTTGTACTTGCCAGCCAACACCATAGCCCACCGTCTCTGATACTCTTTGTCGGTGTCCTCCAGAACCCCGTCACCCCATGTGGTAGCCTTTTCTGTACCTCCGGCCGGAGCCAGGTTATAGAGTGTGCATAAAACATCCATGGCATAAATGAGGGCATCAAAGCCGTTATCCCAGGCACTCTGTATTCTGGAAACCACGGTATATGACCGCTGTTTCGATGTCCTTATCTCCTCAGCTGTCTTTTCGATGTCCTGCGGATCAGAAATTGTACCGTATGACAGTCCGACCAGGAACTCGATACGCTGGAAATATTTATTCAGCCCCTTAAACAACGGGTCTGACCTTATCTCCGGAGCGTACTCTTTCAGGAAAGATTCCTTGCTTTCAAAGTCAAAAGCGCGGTACAGCCTCTCTCTACCAGCCGGTAGGATTGGTTTGCCGCTCTTGTCACTGTCGAACATATCAGCTGATGCGTGGATTGCTGCCTCCGTAGCATCGTATTCCCAGAGAATCCGGGAGAACTGTCCGTCTGCCTGTTCGATTACCTCTGTAGCTCTGGAGTAAACCGAAGTACCCAATGGAGAGTTCGGATCCAGGTTATTTGCTCTTGGCATCTTGATATAAACGAACAACGGCTTTTCAACGTTGTTGATTACCACCGGTTCCTCAGATAGAGAAGCCCATTCCTCAACTTCACTCAGGGGAACAGGCGTTTGATACGGGTACTGTACGCTGATAAAATCATCATCCGGAGCCTGACCCGTCAATCTCTCGGAACGGAAAGCCTTGTTTACGATGGTGTAGTCCGTTCCGTTTAGGTTGTGGCTCTCTAACCGTGTGTATACGTAGTCGCCTTGTCTCTTGCTGTCCACGAATACAGCTCCGGTAATTTCTTTGTTGCTGTTGTAGGCAGTAGGAAAAAACCTGTCTGCCTGCGTGAAATCAATATCAATAGTTCCTCCTGTGGAAATGAACGGCTTTAAGCAGATGCCGCCTTTCGCACAGAAAAGTTCCATGTGATCGCTGAGGTTTACCAGGTTATTCTTCAGCTGTTTATTCAGGTAATCAGCCCTTGCACTTCCCGTCAGCTTTATACTGAACTCAGTGAGTACAAGTCGTGCCATTTCCTCTGAAATTGCTGCCGGAAGATTAAGCGGTATAACACCAGCATCTCCACCTCTCCAGGGCGGATTGTTTTCGTACATCATGGACCACAGCTCTATGCCTCTATCCATGACTGCCGATGTAGCGATTGAAATATTCAACCGCTTCTCGATGTTTGATTTAGGTATCATTTTACTTAACGCCTTTCTGAAAAAATCTATTACTGCCAATGCTGCACACCTCCTATCCGGCTTTTGCTTTTATGAATTTCTTCCAGTCATGCTCATACGAATACTCGAAAGCATCCAGGCTGTCGATGTCGCTTGTGCCATCGTCCAGACGTTCCAGCTCGGTATTCTTAGGATTCCATACTGCCATGCTGAGAGCTTCCTGGAGTGATTCGCAATCCTCGGTATAATAAAACCGATCCTGAGCCGTTAGCGTTGTCAGTGCGAAAATACGGTTTGTGATCTGCTCTTTCCGGGAGTTATCAACCTTAATATCGCCCATCTGGTTTTTAATCAGGGCAGAACGTAGTCCCTGTTTCAAAACCTGTTCTGCAGAATCACAATATACATGTGTGACCCTACCGTAAGTGGCTTTTATCTTCTTGACAAATTCAACGAACATTCTGGACAGATCGTCAGGGTCGGTTCCATCTGCATCGTGCCACTCGGAAGCCAGGGCTATCAGTTTCTCATATCCTCTGGTTGCGGTAGAAGCAACAAAAGCGTGACCGGATCCGTTTCCTCCGAAGTCAACGCCTATGTTAATATTCAATAACTGATTTTCCTTTTCCAGCTTTTTTACAGCCTCTACGGGTATCAGGTATTTATTATCGCTTGCCGCTATGGAAGTAGCCAATTTGACGTAAATAAGACCCTCAGCAATACTTCTTTTACCCTCTATATCCCGGATATACCAGATACTGTTCTGGTCGTACTGGCTGACAATCTCTCGTAAACGCTCTTTTGTGATGTTCACATTCTCAAAGATATTAAAATGCTGGTAGTTATAACCTCCCAGCAACTCTCCTTTTTTAGCTTTCGCCTCGTAGACATCCAGGTAATTTGCGTAAATTGGAGCTTTTGGATGCTCCGGGTTCAAATCCCAGAAGATTTTACGGCGTTTTGCTGCCAACTGACGGTTGAAAGCCTCTTTTATGGTGTTGTCATGATGCAGATTGATCTCCGTGGCTATCCACATACCGTAGGAGTTACCACGAATCTTCTTGTAACTGTCGGAAGATTTTCCTCCGGCAAAAATGACTATCTTTTCTTTGTAGCCCGTACTCGGACCTTTAATTCTCAGACAGTCGTTGTCTTTATATTTGCTCCATCGGCACTGACCTCGGAAGATATACTCCAGACCGAAGCCGTTCGCATCGCCGATATTCAGCTTTGCGTTTGCCATGGTGGAACCGGTGGCAAGGTGGATTTTATCGGGGCAGGTTTTTAACTCATGTGCGAAAGCGTATACGTTATCAATGGTCTTTCCGGAACGAACAGCTCCCTCCAGGATGTTGTAAGTATTAAACTGGCAGGCGTAGATATAATCCATGTGTTTCTGACCGAACTTAAACGGTATCGTCTTTTTCTTCTTTACCGCCATATATCAGATCATCCACATCGCTTGTATCTTCTATTTCTTGGTTCATACCATTCGCCTTGTCCTTTTCGTACTTGAACTGCCGTTCTTTCAGGTTGGTTTCCGGATTGTAACCGGCTGTATCTCTTAGAAACTCAGCCGCCCGGACATCTCCTGTCTGCATAGCCTTTTGAAAAACTCGTACCATGAGGGCCATCTGGTTTGTCATGTCCTCCTCCTCGAAGCCAAGCGTTTCCAGATTCTTGATTGTGTTTTCGCCAGTAACCGGCATACTCAGAAGCAACTTTGCAGCGTTTTTCATGTCTCTTTTCCGCCGCCTTGCCACTCCGGATGCCTTGCCGCCTTTCCGACCTGCCTCACTCGGTTCCCTCTCGCTTCCGAACTTCTTTAAGTTCTGTTCATTTGCCATCTCACCACCTACCAATTTACTACGAAAAAAGCATCCTCCCGTGTGTGAGAAGATGCTTTCATGCTCGCTTTATTTTGTTATGCGGTCAGGAACCAAATATCCGACATAAAACGGCTACCCCTCCGTCTATGCACTCCTGTGTGTTTTTGCCTATGCTCCGGTAGAAATCAGGATGAACCATGCACTCATACGCACGTACCATCGTGTCGCTCTGCTCTCTGGTTATTCCTAACCGGAAACCTTTTGCAATTCTCAGGGCATCTTTATAACGCCCCTGTCTTACCAGGCTACGTACCTGATCTGTTTTCTTTATCATGCTGGCTCCTCCTCTCTGCCTTTACTCAGGCGTAACTAAAATTTCCTTTGATTCCCTCCAGGTCGAAGAAAGACAACTGTTTGTACTGTAAGTCTGCCTCCTCCTCTCGCATGAAGTCCTCTTTTGTTTTTCCTGCCCTCTTGCCCTCCAGGGTGTGGCAGTCGTAAACATATTTCGGTATCTTACCGCCGTCCAGCTCCTGAAACTCCTCCAGGTTGATTTGCTTATCAATACCATGGTTCAGATCGTAAAGCTCTTTCTCGGTAAAATACTTTTTCAAATCTCCGGCTGACCGGTTCTTATCATCCATAGCCTCACATGCAAAGAAATCGGAATCTCTGCTCTTTGCGTGGTACAGCAAAATGGTAATTGCCTTTGCTATGAAAATCTTTGTCCGGTCATTTCCTTTCTTTCCTTTGTTCACTTCCTGGCTCGCCCAGTACAGAGCTAAGATTTCCTGGGTACATTCCCCGTAACAATCCTCTGCTGAGATTACCAGGGTTCTTTTCCAGAGATAATGCTCATAGCGGTCGAACAGCTCATTTGCTGCGTAACCTGCCGCCTTTACATCGCATCTCCGGATTGCTTTCTGATAGAGACTGGACATCGTGAATAATGAATGTCCGTTCTTTGTGATTAACTGATTGTATGCCATATCTCATTCCTCCTACAAAATGATTGTCAAGCCTTGGTTTTCCCTTAACTTGAGCTTAACTTTAGCAGTTTTTCACATGATTTCAAGGCGAAAACAACCGATTTTTCGTCAAATCTGCCTTTTCAGCATCTTGTACATTTTCTGTACTTTCCGGTAACTTATCTTTTGACATTTATGCGGCTCTGGTTTGTTTTGAAATTGTGATCGTAATACTTACCCCACTTATTTTTCATATACTCAACCGTCTGGTTTAACGCCCTGGAGTTCTTATTCTCATTATTGCCGCCGGCGTTCTTGTCGTACTCATTCTGCATACCGAAGTAATCCGGAATGATGATGATCCGATTCTGCAACAGTTCCTGGAGAACAAAATCCGTGTCCTCTTTTATGTAGGTCATATTATCGAACCGGCTTTTCAGACACTCCTTATTGAACCAGCAGATTCCTCCGGTAATTCCTTTGAACAGGAACTCTGCATTGAACTTCCGGACATCCCCGGTCATGGTGCAGGAAGCAAACCCAAGCCTTAAATCGCTCAGAATCTGTGCTACCCTCTCAAACTCCATGTCGATAACGTCCTTGTCGGCGATTTCAACTTTGTTGTTCTTGCCCTTGTAGATCATCCGGGAAATATCATCATCGCACTGGATTACGATGTCCTCCGGCGTATTGTCAATAATCCACTGCCTTACTTTTGCCAGGCTGTTGATTTCTTCATCCGGAGCTGTAAGAATTTTCGTTATACCGGCTTCCCGGTATGCCGCTTCCTCTGATTCCCTGACTACATAGGTGCAATCATTCAGAACGTTCCAGGTCATGATCCGGTCGCTGCGTTTGTACGATGGAACATATATCCCAACGGTTTTACATGCTTGATAATCCTGATTCATGGTACCACACCGCCCTTGCTTTGATTTTCTTCTTATCGTTGATCTTAACCTTTGCACCGTCAATTCCCAGCCTACGGGTCAGCTCGTTATAATCCATTTCATTCTTGCAGACGATCATCACGTAATCATACTTCTCGTAATTCAGAAGCTCCATTTCCTTAATCTTCCGCTCCCCTGGGCTGCCCTCCTGCAAGTCCAGACCTAAATCCATGTTCAAATCAGCTGTCCAGTCTGCCAGCAAGTCCATATCCCACTCCCCGGCGTGGGTGTTGTCCTTAATGTTAATCGCCCTCAGCTCCGCCTCTGTATATCCTACCAGGCGTTTACATGTGACTTCCTGATCCGGGTTAATCTCATTTAGGATAGCGTGTCTCATGTTTCCGGCGATTACGTTGTCCTGTTCATCAATCAGAAAAAGACCAAAATCCCCGAACTGCTCCAGTGAGCGTTTCAGCTCCTCACGTTTCTTCTTTCCGATTTTTCTCGGATTACCGAAACCGGTTTTGATGTCTCCTACCCTCATTGTGACAACTTCAATTCTTTTTTCCGGCAAGTTTTCCGGTAAATTAGGGTTTTCAAATTCGCTCATTTAATTTCTCACCTCTTTCTGGATAAAACAAAAAGGACCATGCCGACCAGGCACAGCCCTTTTGTGGGAACTTTATTTTGTAGGAGTAGCTGTACTACATGCTTTCAGCTGTTCTCTATATCCAGGGTGGGGAAGCTGAAGCCGCCCCACCGGAGGGAATAAATGAGAAAACGTAATCTGTTTACCGGATCAGATTACGAACAGCTAGTAAGTAGAAACTTGCTTTTTACAAGATAACATTTGCTTAAAACAGTTTCAACGTAAATAAAACGTAAATGGTATACCTTTCTCGCTTTGTTATAGCCTCATGTAGCCTTTTCTCTACTACTCCCTGAGTATTCTTACCAGAATACCATCTAACCCAAAAATAAGGGCTGTCAAGTCCTCCCTGGCTGCTTTCGCATCATTCTGAATCGTGCGTACCTCCTCACACTCCATTTCAGCAATTTCCTTTGTGGTCTTTTTCTCCTCTGCCAGATACATGTTATAAACTACTCTGTACTGGCGTTGCTTTGTCTTGGAGGCGGAGCTTTCACAATTCTCACGGTAAACCTCCAGCATATTGTCCACATGGGTCATTAACATATTGACAGTAATAACGCCCCTTTTCAGATTGTGCAGTGTTTTATCATTATCAAAGATACCGAACTTTGTCAGAACCTCGATGTCTGCCATACCGTCATTGACCTTTTCCGCCTGTTCCAGTGTGTATACAGAATTTTTAGCATACGCTTTGAGCCATGTGTATTTCTCCAGGAGAACCTTGGTCTTGTAGAGCATCCGGTCTACTTTCCTCCTGGTAGACTGGCTCTGCTCTTTCTTGTATGCCTCCGCCCCGGCCTCGGATGCCTTTTTTATCATATCCTCCAGCTGAGCTTCTGTAATGCTGTATGTTTTACCGTTTTTCGCCATCTTGCTATACCTCCCATTTCACTCTTGACAATTTCCACTTAGAGACTTACAATAGTCTCAACCGTTTCGTGGAGTTCAACAAGTGTCCTGGTGGCATGAGTTGGACTCTCGTTTTTTTATTCAGTTTTTCAGTGCCGCTGGATTATTTCAGGAATCCAGGAGGAAACGGGAATGGAAACGGCATGTTGCCTACAACCTTTCCCATGCTGATCTCTCCGCAATGTGCATGAGCAATCGCAATTTTCTTTTCCCTGGCTTCTTTCTCCAGGCTTTCCGGAATCTCCAAATTGCCATCTACCATGATAACCGGACCTTTGCCCTCTCTGATCTTTTTTTTCAGAGTTTCCGCATCACTTACAAAATCATCACCAAAAATCCTTTTCAGGATGTCCGAACCCTCCGGCTTTTTCTCTGTATCTCCGTATTTGTCGGCTGTTGTTTCCGAATCAGGCTTTGCCTGTCTGCCCTTTGGTGGTTCCGGCTCTCCATCGCTACAGCATCCGCCGCACTCACAAACACGCTGACTTTCCGCCATAGCCTTGATTTCAATTTCAGACATCAGTTTCAGGTGATCGTCAGCCGACTTGCGGTAATCCGGCTGTAATCCAATACGTTCACCCTCTTTCATTAGTCTGTCTTTCATCACGTACCACATTTTCTGGTAATCCATGCTCATTTTTACTTGTCCTCCTTTTTCTTGTAATCCTGGTTCAAATACGCTCTTACAACCTCTCTGCACCGTGGGTTTTTCCCGTCCCTGGTGTCCTCCCCGAAACAGTCCGCACACTGCTCCAGGGCAATACATTCCACACAATTCAGCTCGTCCGTCAGCTCCTCCACCGCTTCATCCAGCGTCATACTCTCCGGCAGTACGCCCTCCTCCTGGAGTTTTTCCAGGTTTGACTTCGGCTTTGGAATACTCATGCTCTCGTCCTCGCTTTCCGCATCTGCTTGTCAATGTGGCGTTCATAACGTGCCGTTCCCTCCGGATCAATCTCTTTCGCTACCTGGTATAGCCCATGCAGCCTGTTTTTCAAAATTTCCATTTCCAGGACATTCTCATAATCCGAACAATCCAGCCGGAAACGGATAGCCGACATTTGTTCCTGGATTCCACGGATTCTGATCTGCTGCGGCACTTCCGCCGGAAGATTCTTGTATCGGTCTACTGCCTGTTTGGAAATTATGCGGCTTTCTTCCAGGAACCTTGTCATATTCTGGAGCAACCCGAATACCGCCCGGTGTTTCGGATGCTTCGGTAACCACATGTCACGAGGCACCAGCAACGCCATTTCCTGGTATGTCATGGGTGCGTTCGGGTTTGTATAACTGGCAACTGGCGGATTCTGCATCTTCTCCACCAGCTCAGCCTCTCTCTGTCTCTGCTCCTTACTATTTCCGGAATCCGGAGCTTTGCCACTTTTTCCGAAAAACTTTTTTAATTTATCCATGAGCTTCACTTTTTACCTCCACCATCTTTATAATCACTTCCACCCTCGGATTTTCCGAGTAGAATTTTCTGCACTGGCAGTCCACGATCTGGGTATCATCCCGGTATGCTATCGTGTTCAGACTGTCGGCGATAACCTTAACCACGTTGTCCATATCTGGCTTCTTTGTGGGCCGTAGCAAGCCTTTTGCCATCTGCTCCTTAATCTTCTTTGACTTGCTTTTCGGAATGCCGTAATAAGCCAAAATCCGCATATCCAGCATCGCATCATCCGGGAACCGGAAGTCCTGGCACTGCTCATGGTAGATACATTTCACCAGGTTCTCATAGATAACCGTCTTTTTCGGTGTAACATTGTTTACCATGGTGTTACGGACTTTCCCGGTTTTTTTGTCTTTGAAGCCGTTCGGGTTGTACATAACCTTTGTCTGTGGTCTGCCTTTCCCGGTAGGTTCTCCAGGGACAACAAATTTTACCTCGTCCACTTAATTACCTCCCTCTGCTTTCCGTTCTCCGCATCTGTCTGTTTTTTGACGGTACCAGACGAGAGCTTTGATTGAACTGCTTACCGTACCGGTTCATTCCAACGGCTTCTCCTGCCGCCTTGGTCTTTGAATATCTCGACTTACTCATGTGCTTCCCTCCTATCTGCTTGTATCAGCTGTTTCATCACACTCGGAAACTACCAGGTAATAATCCAGGGTCTTTCCCGTCTCTGTGCGTTTTCTTTTGGTCTGCCTCACAGCGTACCCGTTCTTAATCAGGATCTGGGCTACGTTCAGCCTGTCCTCCTGATTGTAAATTCTTAACTCCGTTTCGCTTTTCGCCATTTTATCCCTCCATAAATTCTGCCATTCTGTCAAACCTCTGTGCCGCCGACTGCATCCGGAACGAATCTCCGGATATTTCCACCGGGTAGCACGTTTCCAGAATCCTGTCATAAATACGCTTGTACCGAATGTCTGTAGCATCCATCATTTCATCCAGAGACAGATTCGTTGTCAGAACCATCGGTTTTGATACCCTGGAACGGCTGTCGATGATGTTATAAACCTTTTCCAGAGCGTAGTCCGTGTTTCTCTCGGTACCAAGATCATCCAGGATCAGGAGCTTTGCACTGTTCAACATCGCAATATACTCAGCTTCATCCTGCTTCTGGATGTTCTGCAGTATCTTTACGAACGATGTCATTATGACGGAAGTGCTGTTGTCCAGAAGCTCATTTGCGATGCAGGCTGATGTAAAACTCTTTCCGGTACCTACCGGACCATGGAAGATAAGCCCCTGGTTCTCAGAAAACATACGGTCGAACCGTTTTGAGTAATTCACTGCCAGCCGGTATGCTTTCTGGTTGTGGCTGTTTACCTGGTAATTGGAAAACCTTGCATCCCGGTATTTACTGTCCATCAGGGAAACATCTCTCATTCTCTGGAGCCGCATCATTTTCTGTTGGTACTTTTCCTGCTCTTTTCTCCTGTTCTCAGCCTCAACCCGGCATTTACACAGGCATGATACAATTTTTTCTCCACCGTCACCGAATATTCCAGCCGGTATATTTAACCTTTTCTGCTTCGGTGTATGGCACTTTCCGCAATACACAAGCCCGTCCTGCCCTATGTAGTCTCCATCTTCCAACTCCGGGCTTCCATCTGGTATTAACCCGTTCATGCAGTCCGATACGGTTTTACTGATTTCTTCCATCTCGTTACCTCCTATCTCCTGAACGGGTTGCCTCCGGTTTCAGGTCTTTTTGTCTCAACCGGCTGTTCGTTCATTTTCGGGAGGAAATCGGCAAAAGGAACCGAATCTCCCAGGAACGTCTTTCCGTGTTTGATATACTGTTGCTCTGTTTTCTGCCGTCTGCACTGTTCCGCATAATTCATGGCTGCTGTCAGAAGCTCCTCCGGAGAATATCCGTCCTTGATACGGGCTTTATACTTCTTATAGCACTGCCCCTTATCTGCCTTTCTCGGATATGCCGCCCAGAATGTCTCAAAATCCTTGTCATACTTCGGTGTTTTCTTTTCTGCTTCCGGAGGAGTTTCTTGTTCTGGCGTATCGTTAGTTGTGACATCACTTGTTGCGTCACTTTTTGCGTCACATTTCCCGTCACTTTCTGAATTTTTACTTCTGTATCTCCTCATACGCTCGGCATGTTTCTTTTTTTCACCGATGTACTTGTTGTAATAAGACCGCCATTCACTCCAGTCGTGGAAGTACAACTCCCCGTCCACTTCATCAATCCAGCGATTCTGAATGAGGGTTTCAACAACCGTTTCAGCATCCAAACCCGGAGCCAGTCCAGGTTTTAACACATCCGCTATGTCGCTCCGATCAGCACTTATTATTAACCCGTCCATGCCGGCGTTGTCGATACCCCAGAGCCAAAGGAACACCAAAATCCCCATTGCTTCATTCTGCGAACATCCGATTGACTTGTAGAGGCTTCTCAGTTTTCCGCCTATCAATTTCTGGTCTACGCTAATCCATGCCACCTTGTTTCCACCACCATTCTTTCTGTAATCCGGCTAAATGCCTGCCGTTAAATCCAGGATGCCGATAGGGTGCCGCAACTTCTTTGTTCTGAGGCAGTAGTCGCAAACTCCGCATCTCTCCGGTTCTACCTTTCCACTTTTTACTTGCTTAATCCGGTCAATGTGATACTGTACCGTGTGCATAGCTTCCCGGAGGAAATTCTCCTGCACATGGATAACCTCGATGTCTGTTGTTGGTTCCTTGGAGGCTGCCGCTATGTAGAACGGAAGCCTCTTTCCGGTGTTCTGCCGAACCGTTTCCTGGTAAATTGCTCCCTGGGTGTCATACCCCCAGAAGCGGATAAAATCCAGATAGCCCAGATCCCGTACCCATTTCATTTTTTTAATACTCTCCACGATTTTCAAATCAGTAATAACAATATCTTTCAGGTAGGAATCTATCTTGATTTTCCACGGTATACCGAAAATCTCTGCGGTCATAATGACCTGTTTCTCACCGGACATGCACTGCATGAAATACTCGTCACTCTCGATTCTCTGAATGATAGTATTTGCTTTCTTGTACTCTGCCCTCAACTCGCCTTTCTGAGTGAAGATTTCCGGGTTTTCACTCTTGAATCTCTCCAGGCTTTCCGGACCCTCAAAATAACTGTCCACATAGCTCCCGACCAGCAGAGCGGTTGTCTTTTCCTCCTGATATTCTCCACGGAGCTTCGCCATGGCTCTTGCTTCACATCCGACCTGTCCGTATGTACCTGAGAAGTCCTTAAACTGGGAAACCGACATATATTCAAAATTAGCTTCCGGAGAATAATAATTTTCAGGTGTCAGAATCACGGCTTACACCTCCTCAAAAGAAGCACCGGTAAATCTGATATAGTCTTTAATCTTTGCGACCTGCTGTGGTGTTCCGGTAATTCTCAGTGTTGCAATCTGGCCTCCAGGGTACGCACGTTCCGGAACTTGTGCCTGTCTCATTTCTGCCGGTGCTGGAGAAGTTGGGATTCCCTGGGTAGAAACTGCCGTTTTTTCAACGCTTTCCGGCTGTACCATTTCCTGGGTATTTTCCGGAGTTGGTGCGGTCTGCTCCCTTGCCGCCTGTTCTGCAGCTGCTCTTTCTCTCGCTTCTCTTTCTTCCTGTTCACGTTTCTGCTGTTCGAGGATTCTCTGCTCCTGGGCGTTCAGCTCATTCATTTTGCGGATTGCATCCTGGAGAGTGAGAGACTTATAAAATACCTGGAGCATATCATTCTCGTATTTGCTCGCAAAGCTCTTGATCGTCTCAATATCTCCAACAATCAACTGAATACCGTTGTCGATGCCCTCTTTCCAGCTCTTTTTAGTAGCTGTCGCATTTTCCCATCTGCTGTCATAGATATGCTCGTGGGCTTTTTCCCAGATACATTCCGGGAGGGCACCTACTTTCTGTTTCCAGTAGGCATCAATCTCGGCTCTTGCCTTTTCCTTGCGGCGTTTCTCGTAATCCTGGACCTGTGTGTTGATAGCTGCGATAGGCTTATCAATCAGGGCAACCAGCTCTTTTGCCTGTTTCTCGATAACCCCATAGGGCTCCAGGCACTTCTCTTTCACTTCCTTACGTCTGTCCTCAATGGTTTTCGCCAATGCTCTCAGGGTGGCAACATCGGTTTTTGCCGACTTAATGGAATCATCGTCATATACCATACTGGTATACTCAGCAAGTGCCGCCTCCAGATTTGTCTTGATCTCCTCAAAATTCCATGTAACCTTTCCGGGTTCCTGTTTTACATTTACGCTAATCTCATTCATGCTCATTTCCTCCTATCTGAATGGCAACTCGTCCTCAATATCATCCGGTATCATAAAATCTTCCCCTACGGGCGGCTGTCCGTACTGCTGTTCCTCAAACTTCCGGAAATCTTCCAGATTACTCTCCGGGATATTTCCGGCAGGTACCGGCTCTTTTTCCTGTGCATCTCTAACCTGGGCGAACACATCAACCGGTGTTCCATTATCCGGAAGTGCTGCCGGCGTGTTTCCTGGAAGTGCCGTATTTCTGAACTCTGCATCGCCGCCGTCCTCGTATGCTCGCATCTGCTCGATATTGTCAAAATCGAGGTCGATCAGCTTGCACAACCGTCTCAGCACTGTTTTCTTGTACATTTCTCCGGTGGAGCTTACCCACGCCTGGCTGTTTGCCGCCTTTGAGTACGTATTTCTAACATTCTCGATTTCTTCCTTGCCCATGGTGTCATACAGCATAGAACCGTCCTTGAATACCACAATCGCAAAAGCTCCGACCAGTGGCTTATTGGAGAACGGAAGTGGTTTGTAAACAACATTCTGTACTCCAGAATCTACCGATTCCTCGAAGAAGTCCCCCTCACGTACCACCTTTGCAAAAATGTCCTTGATCTCATTCTTGCTGTACCGCTTGCAGAGTTTGATTTCGCCTTTGTAATCTGTCTGGAACTTCATTTCTCCGCCATACGGAATTGCGTAACATTCCCCGTTGAAGAAATCCAGCCCCAGGAACGCTCCCTTTGCCAAGCAGATAGGGATTGACGTATAATCAATTTCCTGCAACTGCTTTTTCTTTTTGTTGTCCCGGAGCATATCCCGGATTACCGTAATACTGTTCAGGATAAATCTGTCCTGGTTAAAACCCTTGGGAAGTGCCCCTCTGTTTTCAGTGAGCTGCTTTAGCAATCCTTTCTGGATGCCGTCCAGCCAGTCTTTCGTTGTTGCTTGTGCCATGCTCTTTTTCCTCCTGTCTGAATATTTTTTTCTATCTCCATCGCCGCAAGGGTAACGGAGTTGATAGCTTTTCTTATAATCCATTCACGGATTACGTCCGGTAATAAATAAGGCATATAACTTTCGTCTTTTCCGGAAGATTTTGCTTTTCTTCTGGCATAGTTCACAGCCTCTGTGTATTCTTCATCATCCAGCCTGAATCCATCCGCCTCCAGCTCTGTCCGGATTTCCTGGTATTCTACAGCCACCGCTTTACCTCCTCCTTAATCTCCCGGCACAATGCCCTGAGAAGAAACATGAACGGCAAAACCGTCCACTCACTTCCTACCGCTATGTAGCCTCTCTCGTGATAAGCGTATCTGACTGCCAGTGCTGTCAAGATTATTCCGGCTGCCAGTATGAGCCAGTTTTTAATGATCCACTTCATGTCCTGCCTCCTATCTGTAAAACCTGTGGTTCCCCACCTGGTAAAGAAATTCCAGATTTCTACTATGCCAGCTTGCCCGGTCACAACTCTCGAAATACAAAGCACCTTTGCTTTCATCCCATCCGCTTTTCACAAGTTCCATAGCCTTATAGCAATCCTCATTCGGGGATGTTGTGTAATAACGTCCACCGTCCATCGTGACGGAGAACTGGTTTTTCTGGAAAACAACCTCTCCGATGCTGTCCGGGAATCCGTCACTCCATACCCTATTGAGTACCACCAACATTACAAGGGCTTTCCCCTCTGTGCTTTCTCCCTCAGCTTCCGCCATGGCGACTTTTAGGAGAATTTCTTCCTCGTCTGCATCCCAGTCCCGGCTATAAACAAGTCTGTCTGTTTCATCCGCTGTGATTGTTTCCGGTTCGACCGGCTCCTGGGTATCGGTTGCCATTGTGTTTTCCGAAGCAACAACTATCCTTTGAACGTGTGCCGTTTCATTCTCGGCAGTTATTCCTTTTACAGTAATTGCCAGGAATATCATGGAAGCCTCAACCGTCAGGATTTTTAGCGTTCCTTTACGAAGCATTTTCAACACCTACTTTCAGCGGAGTAACGAAAATTCCCAGATCAAGCTCCGGCTGGTTCTTAACCGCTTCTAACAGGTCGGCATCTGTTTCAATGCCAAATTCTTTTTTCATAACCTCTCTCAGTCTGTCAATAAGCTCCATAACCGTTCCCCCTTTCTGTGAATTTTTCTGCAAGCATCCTCAGCTCAGATATTGTCTTTGCCAGGTTGTCCAACGATTCAAGTATTGCATCCAGGCCTTTTCTTTCCTCGGCATCAATCTTTCCATCCGCCGCTATGGAAATAAGCCTCTTTTTCATTGCGTGGATTTCTTCATCATCCAGCCCGTTCAGAAGCCGCACCGTGATTCCTTGCAGACTGTCTATGTTTGTTGATACCGGCAAGCCTTTTCCTATAGGACATTCTTTCTTGCAATACATGTTCTTCAGTTCCGGAGCGTGGTAAAGGTCAGCCATCATAACCACCGTATCAACCGGTACGCTCTTGGTTATCCCCAACTCATGGTTTGCCAATGTGGACGGGGAAATTCCTAAAAGCTCCGCAGCACTTTCCCTACTATTCAGTTTTTCGTTGTACGATGCCGCCTTTTTCCTACAGGCGAAGTAAACATTTTCATTACAGTTTGTACAGTTACTCTCCATGTTCCCTAAACCTCCGTTACCGTATAATATCCTTAGACTTGTTATTCGCTATCTGCATCCGGTATTTGCAGATAGTCACTAATCTTTTTTACGGCAACTGGGCTGTATACCCTGCCATTAAGGACCGAAGATACGTATGGTCTGGTCAGTCCGAGGCTGCTTGCCAGTTCGTTGACCTCTAAATCCATGTCGATCATCTTCTTTTTTGCTTCCTTGCACCAGGGAGACAACTTTTTTGCCATCCAGATACCCTCCTTTTCTTTACATTTGTGCGGTTTTCGATTAAAATGAAAGAGATTATGTTTTTGCGTTTGTTTTTCGTTCTCAAATTCATTTTACATTTGTTACTTTAGCTCACTATGGTGCGTTCTGTCAAGCAGAATTTTCTTTTAGTGCGTTATTTTTTGGAGGTGCGTATGTTTTACGACAATATTTACAAAATATGCAACGATAAAGGAACAACCCCTACTACCGTTTTGAAAGAGCTCGGTTTCAGCTCTGGGAATGTTAGCAAGTGGAAAAATGGATCTGTTCCCAACGTTGAAATGTGCTTGGCAATAGCCAGGAAGCTCAACGTATCTCTTGATTATCTAATTACACTCGATGGACCATCTTCCGATGGTGCGCTATCTGATTCTGACAGAGAATGGCTGGACATCATCGCTCACATTCCGGAGGAAAAACAGAAAATGTGCAAAGATTTCCTCCGCACCCACATGGTAGTCCCGGAGAAATACGCCGACCGTAAAAGGGGATAATAACCAACGAATATTTTGAATGGTTCAGGAATAACAAGAAAATGCAGAAATGACGGAGGTGTGTTTATGGAGAACAATAAGCCCGTAATAGAGCTGCTGCTGAAAAGAGACGAGGATCCGGAAACCTTTGTCTTTGAATTGCAACGTCTCCTGATGTGCTACCAGGTAGCCAGTCGGGAAGATAGAAATGTGGTATGGGCAGCTCTAAACAAATATGCTGCTCAGGTAGATAAGATTAGCCCCGTATAGGGGCTTTTTCTGTTGGAGGGAATATATGAGTAGGACAACGAACAAAAGACCTGGAAAAGCCAAATCCGGACTTTCCAGGAAACAAAAAGTGGCAATCTATATCAGGGTATCAACGCTGTATCAGGTGGACCGTGATTCTCTGCCGATGCAGAGGAAAGACCTGATCGCATACGCCAGCCTGATTCTCGGTATAGAGGAATACGAGATATTCGAGGATGCCGGCTACTCCGGAAAGAACACTGACCGTCCGGCTTTTCAGGAAATGATGCAGAGGATCCGCAAGGGAGAATTTACCCATGTACTCGTCTGGAAGATAGACCGTATCTCCAGAAATCTTCTGGACTTTGCGGAAATGTACGAGGAATTGCAGGATCTCCGGGTTACTTTTGTCAGTAAGAACGAACAGTTTGACACTTCGACTGCTATCGGAGAAGCCATGCTGAAAATTATCCTGGTATTTGCAGAACTTGAACGTAACATGACCTCTGAGCGTGTCACAGCCACTATGATCTCCAGGGCAAACAGCGGGCTGTGGAACGGTGGCCGCATCCCTTTCGGGTATGATTATGATCCGGATAAAACAGCGTTTTCCATCCGGGAGGACGAGGAAAAGGTCTGCCAAATGATAAAGAATGACTACATGGAGCATAAGTCGCTCGTACACACTTCCCGGATGCTCAATGCTTCCGGTTACAAAACAAGAGCCGGTGCCGAATGGTCTCCCACTGCTGTCTGGATCATTATCTCCAGTCCTTTCTATGCCGGTATATACCGTTACAACCGGTATAAAGGAACGGAGCGGCGTGTCGAAAATCCGGAGGACGAATGGATTATGATCCAGAACCACCACCCGGCAATCTTTTCCCTGGAGGAACATGAGAAAATGCTGGCCATACTGGACGAGAACTCACGCAACCATAGGTCTGTAGGTCAGAAACACCAGACCGAACGTGTGCATATTTTCGGAGGCATTGCTTACTGTGGAAAATGTGGAAGCAAGATGGTTTCTACTCCTGGCAGACTTCATGCGAACGGTTATCGTCCAACAAATTACAGCTGTCCGAAGCATCGAAAGACCAAAGAATGTGATAACCCAACTGTGTCAGATACTCAGGTAGGGGAATTTGTCATAAACTATATTCTTAACATGCTGGGGGCAAAGAAAAAGTTCTCCACGATTGAGAATCCGGAGGACCTGGAACGCTGTCTCCTATACGGGAACACCTTTTCAGAGGTTGAACATATAGACAGCAACGGTCTGAATGAGTATTTTAATCTTCTCTCCAGGTATAGCTCCGATGATTCCTATACCTTTTCCGTCAAGAAGTCACGGAAGAAAAAAGCAGAGGTTGACCCGGAGGTGGAGGCTCTGAGAAAAGAGAAAGAAAAACAGGAACGTGCCATGAAAAGGCTCCAGGACCTCTATCTGTACTCCGATACCTCTATGTCGGAAAAAGATTTCATCATCCGGAAAACAGAAATTTCAAAACGCCTGGAGGAGATCAACGCCATGCTGGGTATGGTTGCCAAAAACAGCGAACCCTCTCTATCGGACGAGGAATTTGTCCGCCAGGCAAGCCACCTGTTAATCTCCAGGGAGCTGCAAAACAGGCAATACATATATTTCAAGAACCTGGCTCAGAACGTTTCCCCGGAAATTCTGAAAGCATACATGGAAACCGTCCTGGATTCCGTGCTGCTCGTGGACGGGCGTGTGTCCTCCATCGTGTTCCGGAACGGTCTGACCCACAAATTCAAATACAAATCGTGACCGGCGTAAATTCCGGTAGCAAAAACCGGCAGGAACATTTCGCTCTTGCCGGTTTCTTTATCGCTATACGGTTATGCCATTATCCCACAGTTCCTCACTTGCCAGATCCAGTGTATCATCCCACACTACCCCGTAGCCGCAACAGCTTACTTCCGCTCTGCAGAACAGTTCTGGATTGTCTCTCATTCTCTCAAACTCCGGGATTTCATCAAACAGAGGCTTTACATCGTACCGCTTTACCACTCCACCCGTGAACTCTGCCTCCAGTATGAAATCTTCCAGCGGTGTTACTCTTTTCAGTACACCATCCACAATACCACCTCCATCTATGCTGTGGCTACCAGCCCCTCTATTCGAGGGGAGGTAGCTTTTTGTTTAGTTGTTTGGTTTCCCACATTTCCAGCAGTTCGTCTCGGTGTATCTCCCACCATTCCATAGCCATCTTATGGGCTCTTTTGGGAAGATTACCTACAAGTACCCGTCCTGTTCTGATGTCGATTGATTCCATCTTTCCGCCGTATTCTGCGTGGAAATGTGGCGGCTGATGGTCTTTATTGAACATCCTGATTGTGATACCGTAGAACGTTGATATTTCAGGCATTTCCGTAGCTCCTTTCCTTTTGATAACTTAACTTTAGCGTACAGAAAACCTTGTGTCAAACCTTATTTTGCTGATTTTTTATAAAGTTTACGTTTGTAACATTCCGGTGTCATTGTATAAACATCGCATCGCCAAAGGAAAAGAATCTGTATCTTTCCTGTACTGCTTCTTCATATGCTGCCAATACGTGTTCTCTTCCTGCCAGTGCTGATACTAACATAATCAGTGTTGACTCCGGCAGATGGAAGTTCGTGATCAATCCATCTAAAATCTTGAATTTATATCCCGGATAGATAAAAATCTCTGTCCAACCACTTGTCGGTTTCAAATGTCCGGTCTCGTCCGCTGCCGATTCAATAGTTCTGCAGCTTGTCGTTCCAACACAGATAACTCTGTGACCGGAATCTTTTGCGCGGTTGATCTTCTCAGCTGCTTCTTCGTCAACCTGATAGAACTCAGAATGCATATGATGATCTGTAATCTCATCTACCTTTACAGGACGGAATGTTCCAAGTCCTACATGAAGTGTCACTCTCGCAATGTCAATGCCTTTTTCTTCTATCTCTTTTAATAATTCCGGTGTAAAATGAAGTCCCGCTGTCGGTGCCGCTGCGGATCCGGTATGCTTTGCATAAACAGTCTGATAACGATTCTTATCTTCCAACTGATGTGTAATATACGGAGGCAGCGGCATCTGTCCGAGCTGGTCTAAAATCTCTTCAAAAATTCCTTCATATTCAAACTTCACCAGACGATTTCCTTCTTCTACGATTCCAACGACCTCTCCAACAAGAATACCTTCTCCAAATACGATTCTTGTTCCAACTTTTGCCTTCTTACCGGGCTTTACCAATGTCTCCCAGATATTATTCTCTTTTCTCTTTAATAATAAAATCTCAATCTTTGCTCCGGTTCCTTCCTTCGCTCCAATCAGTCTTGCCGGAATAACCTTGGTATCATTGATGACAAGACAGTCTCCTTCTTTCAGATATCCTGTAATTTCTTTAAATATATGATGTGAAGTAGCTCCCGTCTCCTTGTCAAGGACAAGAAGTCTGGAACTGGAACGATCCTCAAGCGGATCCTGCGCGATTAATTCCTCTGGCAGATCATAATAAAAGTCCTGACGTTTCATGATTATAAATCCCCTTCCTGTATGTTTTCTTCTATACTATCTTCTACTTCTTCTCTGTTTTCTTTTATTTTTGTTATATTTTCACCTGTAGTCCCGGTTGTTTTATCAGATTCAGCTTGTGTAAACTCCTTTTTCACTTGCCCGGCATCACTCACAAAACTATATCCCCCATCTGGCACAGCTCTATACGGTTGTCCTGGCTGTGACTGACTCTGCACTTGCACATTTTTCTGTACATAATTCTGTGTCTGCACTGGTTCTCGTGGCTGTACAGACATCTGCGGTCCTGCCGCACTCTGATACTCTGGATACATTTTCACTTTTTTCTCATAGACAACTCTTGTGTCACAGAGCATATCGTGAAAGCCCCGTTTTTCCTTATCAATTCCCACAATAATATATCCAATCCAGATAGATATTCCACATAAGAATCTTCCGACAGTCTCCCGGTATAACACATCCACAAATGAAAGCTTTTCATTTCTGTCAGCAGATACTACCCTAAGATTCATCAGTCGTTTTCCAATCGTCGTTCCAGTACACCATGTCAATAAAGCAAAATACATGACTTTGAAAATATACAACACAATATCTTTTAATGAATAATGAAACAATACATTTTCATCCAATATTGTACCACTGATCAGCGCTCCGATTCCGATCCATGCAAGACGCACAACGAGAAGTCCAATTGCCACAATGACGCTGTCTATCACATATGCTGCTAAACGCACCCAGAACCCAGCATAATTCTCATTACTGTAACTGTTCTGCATAATACATCAGCACCCCGCTTTCCTTCTCTTCGGCAGTTTCCTTTAATATCTGTGCCTCAGATTTTGGAACAAGCTTTTCTGCTTTACTAAATATTGCTGCCAATATGCTTTCCTCACTGCTCGGTGTATAGAACTCGTCTACTCCAAGCTCCGAAGCCATCTGATTCATTACATCCTGGTAAGTTGCGATCTCATCAATAAGCCCATTCGCTTTTGCCTGTTTTGCGGTGTAAGTGCGTCCGTCTGCCAGTGCTTTTACCTGGTCTGCCGACATATCTCTTCCGTCCGCAACAATATTTACGAACTCCTGATAACACTCATCGACCTGTGACTGGTAAATTGCGACCTGCTCGTCTGTCAGCTTGGAACTGTCCTTGTTCACACCACTCGTAATACTGACATAACGAATTCCAAGTTTCTCATAAAGTCCGCTCATATCATACCCTGACATAATGACGCCGATAGATCCTGTAACCGTATTCTTATTCGCATAAATCTTATCTCCGGTTACAGACGTCATGTACCCGCCAGAAGCTGCATAATGCGCCATATAAGTCCAGATTGGACGGCCTGTCGTCTCTTTATATTCTATCAGCTTGTCATGAAGTTCTTCCGACTCATAGACCGCTCCGCCTGGAGAATCCACATACAGCAGAATCCCTTTATTATCTGAATCGTCCATAAGATTGTCAATATAATCCATCGTTGTATTGTGCTGATATCCAGACGATGTATCCAGCACACTGCTCTGCGTCTGCTCCTGAATCGTCCCCACTACATTCACAACTCCAATATAATCATCTGCCGGCGGATCAAATTCCAGTTCTCCAGCCAGCATCGTTGTCACATCTTCTGCCATTGTATTTGCAGATAAAGTATTCGTCAATACGCTTGTAACACCTGTCACAATAAATACAGCCCCAGCCACAACCAGACCGATTATCTGTTTGTTCTTCATCTTTTTTCTCCTTTAAGTTCTAAATCTCCATAGCTTTTTTATTGTAACATATGAAGGATTGTTTTTCAAAAAATAATACATTTAACGCGTAGTAAACCTCGAATTTACTACGCGTCCTGCTATTTTGCTAACTTTATTAATTCTTCGATTCTTTTATTACATTCTCCCACCGGCACATCTGTTACAATAACTCTCTTACACTTTTTCATCACTTCAACTGCTCTTGCAAATGTCTCATCACTAATCTGCCGGAATGGTTCTTCTGTAATCACTTCCACTGCCAGAAGTCTTGCAAGCTGATAGTCAATATCATTCTTGTAGAGGATTCCTGCTGCAAATGGAATGTGTTCTTTCTGTAACTGTCGATAAATTGGGATTCCGCTTCCTCCGGACGAAATCACAAATACCTCTGGTTCTCCTTCTATCTTCGGAAGCTCTATGCTTCCAAATACCGGATCAAAAGAACCATTGTCAATTTCATAAAGACTGCGGATTGTATCTTCCTTAAATACCTCTTCTGGCTTTCCATAATGTGCAATGGTATCTCCCTTCACACAGATAATCTTATCCGACACTTTCTGTGCAAGATCAATCTCATGCAGCGACATAATGACTGTAATATGCTTTTTTCTTGCCATACGTTCCAATATTGCAAGTAATTCTAATTTATATCGTACATCTAAAAAAGATGTCGGCTCATCCAGCACAATAATCTCCGGCTCCTGACAGATTGCTCTTGCAAGAAGAACTCTCTGTTTTTGTCCATCACTAATAGCGTTAAAATCGCGGTTTCCCAGATCTTCTGCATGAACTGCCTTCATTGCCTCATCTACGATTTGTTCATCTTCCGGCGTCAGTATTCCAAGCCGCCCTGTATATGGGTAACGTCCTGTTGCCACAATTTCATGACAGGTCATAAGCTCCGTTTTGATACGTTCTGTCAAAACAACAGCCATATTGGAAGAAAGTTCTTTATAAGACATTTCCTGAAGGGACGTGCCATCGAAGAACACCTTTCCTCCAATTAATTTCAATTGTTTTGTAATGCTCTTTAAAATTGTAGATTTACCGGATCCATTTGGTCCAATGAGCGTTACAATTTCACCTTTATCAATACCAATATTAATGTCATGGATCAGTGTCTTTCCCTGGTATCCAACAGCCATATCATCCATTTTAAAATAATAATCTGCCATGTTACATTCTTCCTTTCTCGCGCTTCACCATCATATAGATGACAATCGGTGCACCAAGTATCGATGTGACTGTACTGATATTCAGCTCCACCGGTGCCAGTGCCATACGAGCGATCAGATCACAGATCATACAGAATACAGCCCCTATAAAAAATGTACCCGGTATCACCACAATCGGTTTTGATGTTCCGAACGCTTTTCTCGTAAGAAATGGAACTGCAATTCCCACAAAAGAAATTGGTCCGGCAAATGCAGTCACACACGCAGAAAGAATACTTGACAGTAATATAATAACAACTCGGAATACTTTAATATTCACTCCCATACTCTGTGCATATGCTTCTCCAAGCTGATATGCACTGATTGGTTTTGACAGTAAAAATGTACACACTGCCGCAATTCCAACTACAACTACAGCTACTTTTATATTTCCCCAGCTCATACCGGAAAAACTTCCCTGTGACCAGCCATGAAGATTTACAATATCAGAATCATCTGCAAATGTCACCACAAAATCTGTAATTGCGGAACAGATATATCCAATCATGATTCCTCCTACCAAAAGGGATGCCATATGATGAATCTTCTTTGACATCAAAAGAATGAATCCCGTCGATATCAACGAACCGATGAATGCTGCCACTACTAATGTGTAAGATGAAAAATGTCCTACATATTTTAAAAATACAATCATAGTCAGTGCGACAGCCATCTTCGCTCCGGAAGAAATTCCAAGTACAAACGGTCCTGCGATCGGATTTGAGAAAAATGTCTGTAATAAGAAACCGGACAGAGACAATGCTCCGCCCAGTAATGCTGCCATGAGGATACGCGGCAGACGTATCTTCCATATGATACTGTACTCTACCGCCTCTCCATCATGTAAAAATAATATTCTCAAAATCTTCGGCACAGAAATATGTACATTTCCCGTATTAATATTCAGCACTGTAATGACAAAAAATGCTGCGATCATACACACAAATACAAATGTATATCTGGATCTTTTTCTGAAATTTTCAGTATGAAAACTTAACTGTTCCTGCTTTGTTTCCTTATTTTGCATATTTCTCCACCAGTTTCTTTTATTTTTTGATCTTTATTTCATCTTTTCAAGAAATGTCATCTGACTGGCATCACCATCTGTCAGCATTAGATGAATATCTGAAATCAGTTCTCCAACTGTGTCTGTCGCCTGATATAAGTTCTTACCAGTATACCATACATTTCCATCTTTGACAGCTTTAAACTCTGTAAACAGATTGCTCTTGGCTTCCAGATCACCAAGACTACTCACCTGCCCGTCAATGGTTCCGTTGTAAATAAGATAATCTGCATCTACTGCCGTTGCATAAAATTCTTCCATCGTCAGTTTTACAGATGGCGCATTCCCCTCAGAATTCTTCAGGTCCTTGAACACATATCTTCCACCGGCAATCTCAATCATAGTCGGAATGTAGTCATCGGATTTGCGGACAACCACAGAACCGTCTGTATTGATGTAAAAATATGCCACTGTCTTCTCTGTATTCTTAAAATCCTTCAGCTCTTCGATTACCTTTGCCTGGTCATCAAAAAATGCTTCTGCCTCTTTTTCTTTATTCAACATTGCTCCATAGACTTTGATCCACTCTGTTCTTCCAAGTGGATGAGACTCATAACTGGAATAATCTACAAATACTGGGATATCAAGGTCTTCAATCATCTCCTGCACCTTCGGTGAGTGAAGGATCATCGTAGATTCTACTGCCAGTTTGCAATCTCCATCTACAATCTTCTCATAATCCGGTTCACTGTATTTTCCTGCAAATGTCATGGCTCCGGATTCCATTGCTTTCTTCGCACTTTCTATATACCAGCCGGAAGCCTCTAAACCAGAAAATTTCACAGTATCAATTGCATCTAATGCATCAAATAATGACATGATTGCTGTAGCAGCCATATAAATATTCTGAACCGGCTGATTGATGACAACAATATCACTGTCCAGTCCCTTCGGAGCCTCTTTGCCTTCCGGAACGATCAGATACTGCCGTCCCTCATGAACATCAATCAGCTTATATCCATCTTTGTAATAAAATACATCGAATTCCTGCGCATATGTCAGATCCATGGTGGATTCATACGTCAGCCCGTCAATTTGAGGGGCTTCTGCTTTTTTTGAATCATCACTCTTCTCTGAAGAAGTCTCAGTCTTCTGAGCCGCGCTATCCACACTATTCTTACCGCTTTTCGCTGAGTTGCATCCTGCAATACTCGTTATAGTCATCACAATCGCAACGCCAATACATAATTTCCTCTTTATCCATTTATTCATCATTTTGTCAACTCCGCATAAATTGCCTCTGCTTTATCTTCACAGCCAAAGATTGCTCCATAGACTTTCAACCATTCGGCCTGTGCAAGTTCATCTTCTTCATCGATGGAGCGATCAATAAATACCGGAATATTTAAAGTATCATATTTGCTTAAAATTTCTTTCATTGTATTCAACTGATCTTCCAGAGTCTCCTGTGTCTCTGAATCCTCTTTCGGAAGAATCTCAGTATCCATCACTGTCAGATTACATTCATCTTTTATCAGTTTTTTATAATCAGGCTCGTCATATTTTCCAATACTGTCTACGGATTTATCCTTTAAAGCATTTTTAATTATTTCATTTGTGCAATCCTTCTCTTCACTAGCCACAGCTTTGACCTGATTTAATGCTCCAAGCTGCTCCAGTTTATCTAAAATCACATCTGACGCAACATAGGTCTTATCTGTCGGCTGCTGGATCACAATTGTTTCTTTATCCAATCCTACCGGAATCTCAACACCTTCCGGAACAATCAGATATTTCACAATATTGTTCAGATACAGCTCGGATTTATCTTCCTGCTCTGACTGATTTTGGGAAGCTTCACTTGCACCGTCTTCTGTCTGTTCTTCCTCTTTTTTGCTCTGATCTGTAGTCTTTGTTTCAACACGGCCACTCTGAGTCATTTCTGTGGACTGTTGTACTTCCCCAGATTCGTCTTCCTGATTTTCTCTTGGTGTGCCAGACGCCAGATCAATCTCTAATAATTTAATTCCCTGCTCGTATTCATATATTTTAAAATACTGTGCATGGTTTAATTCTACCTCGCCCTCATATTCCAGTCCGATAATACTTGGTGCTTCCTGATCCAATTTCTTACTCTCAGAAGCCATTCCAGCTCCGATAACAGAACTTCCTTCTGCTGCCTGCGCACCTGCAAGATATACAAAAATGCTATATGTAATCTCATGCGCCTGAGACATTGCCGTTGTCATACCGATAATCTTATTATTCTTATTCAGTTCTACCGGAATCTCAAATGTTGTAGAACTTCCCTGTGAAGTTGGATAATAAGTGCTTCCATTGGCTTTTACATACTGATAATGTGAACTGCTAAATGCAATTGTCGCATATGCCTGGCCACCGGAAATTCTAATCTGTGAACAGGTAATACTAACCTTTCCAGTTCCGCCGGACCATAAAAAGCCATCTGGACTGTATACACCATCGGCCAGTTTTGTAGAAGTATTCACACGACCTGTAGAACCATTTGTATTGGAATCATACTTATTATCAGAACCATTCTGTCCAGAATTATTATTGGAACCGCTGTTATTAGTATTTCCGCCATTGTTACCTGAGCCACTATTATTGCCGTTATTTCCATTGTTGTTGGAGCCACCATTATTTCCGTTGTTGCCATTATCACCAGAATTGCTTTGATCTTCTCCGGCATCTACAGTGTTGGTGTTGAAGTTAAAGGTAATTGTATGGTTAAACCATTTTTTACTTTTTGTCCCATGTGTAGCAATTGGAATTGATGTATTTAAAGCTGAAACAGGAATTTCAAAAACATATTGCTGGTTTTCACCCTCACCTTTTGTTTCACAAGGAATTATCCAATTTTTCCCGTCATCCTTTTTTGCATCTTCGTCACTTCCTAAATATAAGACATCATAGCCAGTTCCTTTCAACGTAACTTTTGCTTTCATACCTTCTGCTGTTTTTGAAAGTGTTGCTTCTGTAACTGAAAACATACCTGGATCTGTAGTAACTGTATATACCTGATTAGCCGCATCTTTAACATATTCATAACTATCTTCTTTTAGTCCCTGGAACTGCATTCCCTCTGATTTAAATGTGATAGTACGTTCAAACCATGTTTTACTCTTTGTCGAAAAAGCCCAAATTTCCAATGGGGTATTTAATTGTTCTACAGGTATAGTATATGTATACTGTCCCTCAGCATTTATCACAAACGGAATACAACCTTCAAAATTATTAGCCGACGCTTTCTTTGCATCTTCTTCACTTCCTATATATAAATGGCTGTAGCTCTTACCACTCAATGTAATAACAGCAGTCATCTTACCATTGTTATTAGTTAATACACAATTGGTAATATTAAACATTCCTGAATTAGATGTTGCTTCAACCTTGTAGCTTGCCCCATCAATCAGCTCAACTGTCTTATGTCCCGCTGCCACTTCTCTGCTTTGGACTTCTCCAGCACTAAGCAAATCGGCTCCTGCCACTTCATTTATTGATGCGACAAGCTCTGAAAATTGAGCTTCTGCTGGCATATCCAGAAACATATCCTTCTCTGAGTACCACTCATTTTTTTCTGTCAGATGTGGTACATACTGAAGCTTCTGCCCTAAATTTCCAGCCTCAGTCTCAAATACAAAATCATATCCACCAAGGTCATTTTTTTCACCTTTTACTTCTGGTGTTTTTTCTGAATCTTCTTTCTTTCCGATATAAATCTTGTCATAGTTCTCATCTTTTGTAGATACTGTTACCTGAATCTTTCCATTCACAACAACCGCTTTCACTTTTTCTGCCTTAAACTCAGGAACAGCCACTTCCTGCTCCGGTGATTCTTTTTCCTGATTTTTCTTATCGTTCTTCTCTACATTTGATGTAATATTCTGATTACCATTCTCCTGTACATTTTCCTGATTTGTATTATCAGACACCGGTTCTTCTTTAACCGGAATATTATCCTGAGTATCTTTTACTTCTGCCTGCTCATTCTTACCTATTTCTTCCTTCGAATTCTCCGCAGAATTACTCTTCTCATTTGTCTCACTATCTTCCTGTGCTATATTTTCATCTTGTTTTATTTCAACATTCTGAATCTGATCTGTCTCGCTGCTTTCTTCCGCATGCAGAACTGTTGTTGGTGTAACAGACATAGACACCGCCATAAACAGTGCTAAAAATCTCTTAGAATTTCTCTTCATCTCTTCCTTCTCCTTATTCTATTTCATCTTAGTTGTTTGGGACTTTTTAAGAAATATTTACACGAAAATAGAAAACCTTCTACCTGCAATAGCAAAAGATTTCCTGTTCCTTATATATTTCGGCACAATCAATTACTCGTGATCTGGAATTTCTATTTCCCGTACCAACGGTCGGCAGGTTTCCTGACTTGTAAATCTTACATAGAATCTCCTTCCCGGTCTCCCAGTGGATGTCTAACACAACCTCAGATTCTGTGCTAATACATGATCTATGTATTTACTCACAGTGACGAGTTCGTACAGGTCTTGCACCTGTTTCCCTTTTACCTGTCTTCTAAAAACAGCACCGAACGTTCTTCATAATTTTCCATAACAAATATAACATTTAGACTTGAGAAAGTCAATGAAGCTGGGGTTTTATTCGCCTTTTATTACACTTCATTATACTTAGGTAATATAGTAGAAAAGCTTCCACAGGATTTCTCCCATAGAAGCTTCTTTTTTCAATTTATATGCCAAATTCCTCATACAATTTCTTACGATATTCTAAATCCTCCAACGCCTTAATACTATCTTCCTGACGATTCTGCTTTGAAAGCTTCATTAATAAATTGGCAAGCCGTTCTTCCATCTTCATATACTCGACCTCCACACTTGTACTTGTTTTTATCTCCTGTATACTCTCATGCAGACGGCGAAGTCTTTCATCACATTCCTCTGGAAGTCCATGTTCATTACTCTCAGTAATATAATGAAGAAAATCCACTAATTCTTTCGATACTTCATCTTCATTTTTCCCTTTTGTACTGAGAAATAATTTTGTAACCTCATCTCCAAGTAATAAATCCGGCTGTTCCTTGCAGCGACTTTCAAACGTATAGCAATACTATTTCCTTCCTTCCGATTCTGCATCTCTACATCAAAAACGCGACCATCTTCAGATTCTGCGACAAAATCCATTCGGATTCCACGTTTTCCCGGAATATTGTGAATAACCTTCTGACCTTCTTTCCACTTGAGGCTTTTTAATCGCAAACCAGTAGATAATTCGATAATTGTCTTGCAATTTTCCAGTTCCGCGGTTGCCACATCAAATAGAAAATCGTCCGTGAGATTCATCTCCTTTAATGGCTTCCATCTGTCTTCCTGCATGATTAAGTTTTCGGTTCTCTTCATACACTTTTCTCCTTGTATTATACCATTTATAGTTATTTTTTCAAACATGGAATATCGGACGAATCTGTCCGTATGATCAGAGCAGAACTGCTCTTAAATTAACTTGATCCTTTTCGAATGTTTGAAGTGGATATACAGACGTAAGTAGCTTTATAAATTCGTCTGCTTTACCAAGAAAGGACAGCCATGTGTTTTTTCACATCGGCTGCCCTTTTGATATTTAACAAATATGCTGTTAAACAAAAGCCACTCACTACAATAGCTTTACTTCTTTAAAAATCCCATGATTCAGCTGATAGCCAACATTCTTAATACACATCTGTCCGGCAAAACGTGCTTTTCCGATCATATTAATGCAGGCCTGTGCATATCCGATTGGCTCTTCTAACTGATGGTCCACAAACTTCGCTTTTTCTGTTCCAATAAGAGCAAGCGTCGTTTTCGGGCAGAGCAGAATCATAGTCTTATCATCGGCAAGCTGCTCTACTTTCTTCAAGAATGGGTACGTAAAATTCACCGTAACAGCTTCCATCATCTTCGGTCCCAGAATATTCACTCCGCCAGAAGAATCTGCATAGCTGATCAAATCTCCCCCGTACTCTTTCACCAGTTCCATATATTTCAAAATCTGATCTCCCAGTTTCCAGAAGACCTTTTCCATCACTTCCGGTTTTTTTCGCATTCCCTTGAACACATATCTTGCATCGATCAGCACATTGAGAATTGTAAATGGTCCTGCCACTTCGAATACAACATGTTCTCCTTCTTCACGAAGTTTTTTACATGCAAGAAGAGTCTCTTGAATTCGTCCTTTCGTGAAATCCATGTCCGGCAGATTTAATATTTCTTCTACATCTGTACAGACATATCCTCCAGCTCTCGGACCTGCAATCTCATTCCCAAGATTTATAATTCCTCCCATAGCCTCTGCCTCTAATGTATGGCAAAATGGAAGTTCACATATAACTGCTTTATCTTTCTCTTTCAACACTTTTGAAAGAGTCACCATTGTATCACAGTGTGTATATGCATCTGGAAATGTTAGTCCCAGTCCTTCTGTCACTTCTGAACGAATTCCTGCTGAATTATCATATGTACAATTAAAATCTTTTATATCTCCCATATTTTTAACATTACCTCTTCGCATAACCAAGATTGGATTTCCTCGCTTTATTCGGGTATTTCCTATCTCATTCGTTTCTTCAATTTTTAGTGAACTTCCGGAAACATAAGGCAATCGGCAAATAATCTCTCATAGCCTTCTGTTGCACCAAGTTCCATATAATCCATATGATGAGCCAGTTCTTCCATATCGCGCTTCACCTGACCGGATAAGAGCGCCATATAAGCCCCGGTCTTGGAAGAGTTACCGACATAGACAAGTTTATCTTTCACTTCTGCCGGAAGAATTCCTGTTCCAATGAGGCTGTCTGCCGGAAGATGTGCTCCAAATTGTCCTGCGATCATAACCTTGTCAAGCTCACTCATCTCTTTTCCTGCCTTCTTAAGAAGTGCATAGAAGCCAGACAGAATGGCTCCTTTTGCAAGCTGTACCTGTCGGACATCTCCCTGAGTGATCTTAAGGTCTTCCGTCATCTTAAACTGACGTTTGATACCATCCATCTCAATCATTGGGTAACGATAATCTGTCTCTTCCAGATTCTTCAACTTGATAAATGCGCCGTCTTTTCTTACAAGTCCGGTTCTTACCAATTCTTTTACCACTGCCAGGATACCGCTTCCACAGACACCGATTGGATCGGCATTGCCGATAATTTTCAGCTTCACGCCATCTTCCTTAATTTCAACATCTTCAATAGCTCCCTCTGCCGCACGCATACCTGAGCTGATGTTCATACCTTCCAGTGCTGGACCTGCGGCACAGGAACAGGAAAGTAATCTTCCATGATCTGAAAATACAATCTCTCCATTCGTTCCGATATCAATAAACAGAACATTTTCATCTGCTTTATGAAGCTCACAGACATAAGCTCCTGCCACAATATCTGCTCCGATATAAGATGATACTGACGGCAGACAATAAAGTCTTGCCCCCCTGGATGCATGAATACCAATCTCCTCCGCTTCAATATCCTTTGCCTTTACAAACATTGGTGCATACGGTGATTTTCCAATGGACAGTGCATCTACACCAAGAAGCATATGCATCATCGTACAGTTCGCTCCTACAGAGACCTCGTAAATCTGTTCTTTCTTCACTCCGGTCTGTCCACAGACATCTGCGATCATCTCATTGATGGAAGCAACGATTGCTTCCTTAAGTGCCTGTACCCCCTCCTTGGGATGCTCCATCTCATAAGTAATACGAGTCAGGACATCCAGCCCAAAATGCTTCTGTGCATTGATCATAGAGGAATCTGCCAGTTCTTTTCCGGTCAGCATATCAATCAGTGCTGTAACAACGGTTGTTGTTCCGATATCTATTGCGATTCCATACATAGAATCTGTAGTATCTCCCTCTTCCAGATCCATCAGCACTTTTTTGCCATCTTTTTCACGATGGATAACTGCCGTGTAACTTCCTTCTTTGAAACAGAATCCACGCAATACAGAAAATGGAAATTCCACATCCGAAAGTTGTTCTTTAATCTGATCTTCAAATGGTGTCTGGTCTGTCAAAAGCGGCTTATGTATATTCACAATCTGTTTGACAATATCCAAGTCTTTTTCAAATTTTGGCACATATCCTTTTGATAGAACCTCATGCTTGCGCTCTTTCTGCATCAGCTCTACTTCCAGATCACACTGTGGATGAACCATACAGGAAAGACGCACACCACTTTTTACTTCTTCTGGTTTTAAGAAACGTAATTCTGTAGAAGATACTTCCCCTACTTCTCCTGATACGATGCGTACTTTACACTTTCCGCATACTCCTTTTCCATTACACGGATTATCAATAAATATGTTCTGCGCCAGCAAGATTTCCAGAAGGCTTGCTCCCGGTTCATAATCGTATTGCTTGCCAGACTGAACGACACGTAATTTATACATTAGCTGCTTCCTCCATAATTCCATGACGGATTGCCTGGATATTGGTCAGTGGTGACTTCGTTCCAAGTCCGCATGCCGGAGAAATGATATTAGAACCGTCTCTCCAACATTTTACTGCAAGCTGCTCTACCTTCTCAGGCTGTCCAAACTCCAGCGTCCATGTACTGACATTTCCCATCAGAGCGTGCTTTTTTAAATGTTCGCGTGCCTCACGCATAGATACGCAGGAATCGAAACTAAGTACGTCAGAATGTATCAGTTCTGCCTGCGGATATACATTTTTCATCTGTCCGCAAATATGCATGATTTTTCCCATGGTTTCTTTCTGAAGAGCATCCCAGATCATATTATTATATTTGACCGTATACTCCTCAAAAAGCTTCGGTCCCAAAATTTCTCCTGTTCCACTTGGATCGGAAATTGCAATTATATCTGCGCCGGCATCAATCTGTGCTCTTGCAAACTTTATGATCTCATCAGTCACAAACTGCATGTAACGGTGTGCTTCTTCTTTTTTCTTACGAAGCTCTTTATAAAAAATAACCGGCTCCATAACGGAACTTGCTGTGCTGACCGGTCCCGTAATATTTCCGATAATCGGTACATCTAAGTTTCTGGATTTCAGAATACGGATTGCATCCAGTACAACCTTTGCTCTCCCTTCCTCCATACTCATCGGTGTAATAGTCTCCCACTCTGTGACCGAATTGATCGCATATCCCGTTACATGCGGCTCATAAATCTTACTACCCATAGTCACCTGAGCCCCCATAGCTTCTGCCTCAATCGTCATGCAGAATGGAACACCTACATTTTCAAAGCAGCCTTTTTCATAATTAGCTTCTGCCAGATCTGCCATCATTCTGGCATTCAGATGTGCCTCCGGCCAACTTACATTTGCCTCATCCATCAGATCTGTCGTTATCATATTCATCATTCCACCGGGACAGATACATGGCGGTCTGTCTGTCGGCTCCTGATGCATGGCTTTCCTAATTCGTTCTTTTGCATCCATAAATCCCCAGCTCCTTTTTCGAATTCTTATTCGGATTCTTTTATATTTAGCCTGGCCTATACCTTTTCAGACCGTTTCCAATACAGCTTTTGTCTTTTCTATCTAGGCAATTCCTGTCAGCTCTTTCGCAACTTTTACAGCTTCAACCGCATTCACAGAATATCCCTCTGCTCCGATATCGTCCGCAAATTTTTTGGAAATCGGGCTTCCTCCGACCATAACTTTAAACTTATCACGAATTCCCTGGTCTTTTAATTTCTCTATAACTGTCTGCATTCCACCCATAGTTGTCGTCATCAGTGTGGACATACAGATCAGATCTGCATCTACCTCCTTTGCCTTCTCAATAAACTGGTCAAGCGGAACATCTCGTCCAAGATCATACATCTCGAATCCTGCTGTCTCCATCATAATCTTTACCAGGTTTTTACCGATGTCATGAGTATCTCCTTCCACAACACCAATAACTGCTTTTTTCTTCGTCTGATCGTCTGTATTTTCCAGATGCGGACGAAGTACATCCAGTCCCGCATACATTGCATCAGAGCAAAGGAGTACATCTGTTACAAAATACTCTTCTGCATCGTAAAGCTCACTGGCCTTGTTCATACCATCTACAAGACCTTCCATAATTCCGTCAAACGCCGGATATCCGGCCTCAATATATTCTTTCGCAACTTCTACGACTTCCTCATCTTCCATCTCTACTACACACTCTGATAATTTTGCTAATAATTCTTCTTTAGATGCCATACTATAAATCCTCCATAATCTAAATTTTTATTTTGTTAGAAAATACCTCATAGCCCGTAAGCTGTTTTTTCCTGACATTCTCATCTCTTGACGTGTTTTATCTTGATACATTTTAACATTAATTACACATATCTTCAAATTGAGCACTTCCATATATTCGTACAGACATTTATCCATTCTATATGTCATCCATCAGATAACGAATCGCCCAAGCCGGCACTTCCGGAATCTCATCCAAAACTTCACTATCATATATAAATGCCACTGGATACTCCGGTTTTTTTCTCGGATAAACACCCATTCCATCTGTAAAATACAGCATTCCATTCAAGTTCGTAAGTTCTCCGTTTTTTCGAAGTTCTTCTATATACTCAAATGCCGGTCTGAAATCAGTTCCTCCACGGCCATAAAGTGTCAAGTCTTCCATCACCTGCTCCAGTTCTTTCTCTGATGTAATCTTCACATCCTTCTGAACCAACGCATCACACTGGATCAGATGGAAATTCACTCTGTCTTCGCTTTTCTGCCCACTTTTTAATATCTGGTACGTCTTTTCCAGAAATCTCCGAAGTTTTTCTTCCTCCACTGACCCTGAAGTATCAATCACAGTCACAAATGTTTTCACTACCCGGACATCCTTGTACTCCAACGGCTCGATCAGCGGCATATTTCCATACAGTTGCATTCCATAAGTATAGAAATTATAATCAAATTCCTCATCATTGATCTTCATACGTTCCCCAAGCCTGGTGAACTTTCTTAAGAATGCACTATAGTCCTGCTTCTTTCTGTTCGCAAGCTTTAAATTCACCAAAAAATCACCGGTTTCACCACTCCGGCTTTTCATAAATGTCTCAAGATCCACCTGAATCTTTTTCGCAGCCTGCTTCCACAGCTCTTCCAATTTTTGATTTGAGAACATGACCTCCCGGTTCTGATTCACCTGCCCTGATTTCACTTGGATTACATCATTCCTGTTTTTTGTTTCGGGATACCAGAAGCTATGGTCATCCCGACGGAAAATTTTCTCCAGCCAGTCTATTTCTGACTCTTTTGTCTTTTTCAGATATCCATAAATCTTTTCCGCATTCATAAGTCCCACATTTTTCCGGATGCGGTCAAGTTCGCGCTTTTCGTCTGCCCCGGCACTAATGTCTGCAAAGTCCAGTTTCCAGCTTTCGATGATATATTCTGTTGCCATATCGCATGCAAGATCCCATTTTCTTTGCTCGATCTGTGGATTTACAAAGAAATGTCTGAATATTCCATGCACAACTAAATGCAAATACATTCTGCTGACGAAACCTTTCTCTTTTTGATATGCTCTCAGTACGTATTCTGGATTATAGTAAAGATTTTTTCCATCTGTTCCCATACCATATGAACGATTACACATACATTTAGAGGGACTCTCCGTCAGCATCCGAATTGCCGGTTCCAGAAACCTCATATTGACCAACGTTCTCTGTCTGCTAAAGTTCAGAACTTCTGAAGCCACTTTTATTATTTCCACACACATAAATATTACACCTGATCAAGCCCCAGATTTTGAATCTGATCCATAAGATTTTTCTGTCTCTCGTAGAACATCAAATTCTTATTATGTTTAAAATACTCCCGACATCCATACTGACTGATAAATCTGGCCGTATATTCATTTTCCGTAAGTTCTGTCACAAGTACAAGAATCTCCTGTCCTTCTTCAAACACATCTTCACAAAAGTAAAATGAGTTGGACAGACACCCCGATGCTTTTCTTGTCTGCTCTTGAAAGCTTTCTGTCAACTGTGCAAAATAATCTCTGAGAATTACAAAATCTCTTTCATCCGGAGTCCGTATGCCTGCTTTTTTCCGGCATTCTTCCAGATAAACAAGCACACGGTCATCTTCCCACACCTGGGCACGGGATAAATTACCGGCACGTTTTTTCTGTTTTTCTTGTTCCATTAAACATTCTTTTTGTTGTTCGATACAAGAAACAAGGTCTCGGCCTTTTTCCACATCTGCTTTTATCTTTTTCAGGCAATCCCCAAATACAAACAATGCATTTTGCATCTCCATTGTCTCTTTAACAGTATCCGTAATTCCATCCATCAAAAGACCAAGGAAAGAAATCCTCTCATCAAAAGATGCTTTCATCGCCCTCTGTCTTACTTGCTCTGATGGAATGCCAAATAAGATACGGTCCACCTGATAATCATTTTTATATTTTTTGAACAAATCATAATAAATTGCAAAGTCACGGGCAATCTGCTCGTCCTGCACGTACTGGCTGATCAGATTCAGATCCACAGGCAGATTCTTCTTTTCACTCAGACACATGATCTGACTTAAATCTTCCCAACCTCTTGCTGTCACAAAATGCTTTCCATCCACTGTATTTTCCACGGAATAAAATGCATCTTTCTTCAGATCCAGATAAGTCAGGATTGCCGGGTGCATCCCCTGCTCATAAGCATATGTTTTCCAGACACTATAATCAGGCTCTACATCCATTCTCTTTACGCGGTCCCAGGATGCAATATCGAATTCCCTCACAGAATGATTGTATTCTGGCGGATTCCCTGCAGTTACGATAATCCAGCCCTCAGGCACTTTGTGCTGTCCAAATGTCTTGTACTGTAAGAACTGAAGCATCGCCGGCGCCAAAGTCTCAGATACACAATTGATCTCATCTAGAAAAAGAATTCCTTCACATATTCCCGTGTCCTCCATCACTTCATAAACCGCTGCAATAATCTCACTCATCGTATACTCAGATACCTGAAATTTTTCTCCGCCATACTCCTTTTCTACAATGTATGGAAGTCCCAGTGCACTCTGCCTTGTGTGATGTGTCATCGTGTAAGACACAAGTGCTACTCCAAGTTCCTGCGCAACCTGCTCCATAATTGCAGTTTTACCGATTCCCGGCGCTCCCATCAAAAATACCGGGCGCTGCTTTTCTGTCGGAATTATATATCTGCCTTTTTCATCCTTTTCCAGGTACAATTTTACCGCATGTTCAATCTGCTCTTTTGCTTCCCTAATATTCATAAATATTATGACAACGCTGCCAGAAGCTGATCAAGCTGGCTGCCCGTCTCCTCCTTCTTATCCTCATTTTGGATTTCATCCTGATAATTCAACAGCATGCTGCGGATCTCCATATCGGATTTTTGCAGTGACTGATCCAGAAGTCTGTTCACTGCCTGTTCCGCCAATAAATTGTAATGAATGAAAAACTGTAATAACTTTTTATTTTCTAATAAAAGGACTTCATAGGAACTCCGGTTTTCTTTCAGATCCTTCACATAAGAATCAAGGATTTCACTTCTTACATCTCCCTGTTCTACCAGGTAATCTGCAAGTCCTGCTGCCGCCCACATTCTCCATTCTTTTGCAAATCTCGTAATCCTCATATTCGGTGCAATGATTTCTTCCATATCATAGCAAGTTGTCCACATATCCCAGTCCTGAAACACTTCTTCATCCACCGGGTTTCCTTCTATATACACTCGTTTTAATGCAGAACATTGTGAAAAGATGCCTTTGCCAAACTCTGTCACCCGTTTTGGAAAATGAAGTTCTTTTAAATTCGTACACCGGTAAAACACCTTGCGTTCTACCACCTCCAGTCCTTTTGGCAAATGTACTTTCTCCAGACTGACACAAGTCACAAAAGCACCTTCTTCAATTCGCTTCACACTCTCCGGTAAATCCACCTGTTCCAGTGCCGCGCACCCGGAAAATGCATGAGCCCCAATCACTTCTGTGTCATGCGGCAGTATTACTTCCCGCAGTTTTCCACAATCATTAAATGTATCATGCGGAATCTCCACCAGATGTTCTGGAAACTTCACTTTTTTTAACATCCTGCAATAACGGAATGCACTGTGCCCAAGTTTCTGCAAATTCTCCGGTAATTCTATATATTCCAGAGGTGTTCCGCTGAAAGCATAGATGTCGATTGTTTTTATGCTTTCCGGTAAGTGTATCTTTTTGATTCCACTCCCCTGAAAGGCATGCTTTCCAATTCGTTCCACTGAATCTGGCAAATGCACTTCCTGCACTTCCATGCAATACTCAAAAGCACTGTCTGCGATGATCCGGATACCATCCGGCACTTCTACAACTGCGTCAGCTCCAAGATATTTTATAAGCGTATCTCCTTCTATCTGAAGATTTTGATCTACGCTTCCAGATTCCATTACACTTTTTAATACTTCCCGGGCATCTTCACTTTTCAAAGCCTTCGTATTCAGTCTTTTCAGCACCTTCCAGCCTTCCGCAATCTCTTCTGGTTCTTCTTCCTCCGCATCAATATGATTAATCAGGATTGCATCTGCATGTTTAATCTGATCTACATAAAATTCTCCCAGTCCTGAAGCATATGCCTCCACCATGCCAATGTCTACAACTGTAACATTCGGTCCGATCATCATCTCAAGATGGTCCTTCTCTTTTAGTTGCGTACATACTTTCACGACATCGGACAGTTTTCCAAATCCAGATGCTTCTATAAAAATTCTGTCCGGACAATCTTCCATGGCAATCCGGCGCATCTTTTCTTCAAACTCAAGTGCCATCCCACAACAAATGCAGCCCTCACCGATTTCTTCATAAATCAAGCTGCCTTCTGCATTTTCCCGGTCAACTGCCTGTGCACCAAAATCATTTTGAATTACCGCAGTCTTTCCCTTTACCTGTTCTATACATTGATTTAAGAATGTTGTTTTTCCGGATCCCCGAAATCCAGATATAATCTGAACAACCATGTCCTGTTTATCTACCTCCATCAGATTAGTTTTCTGATTTTATATCTTTTTATTCAAATTTGGCAGATTCTCTTTCCGACACATTTTACTCAAAGTTCTTAGGATCTAATGGCCATTTTCCATACTTTCTTGCTGCATTCATAAACGCTTCAATATTCTCCAATTTTACCTGACCGGAAAGATCACATCCAGAGGCAAGAATATAACCATTCGGTGAATCCCATGCTTTCTGCAAACACCTCTTTACAGCTGCATCCATTTCTTCCTTTGTTCCCTGAATAAAATAGTCGACCGGTGCCACATTTCCAAGAATCGGCATCTTCTGCCCTGCTGTATTTTTTACATGCTCCAAATCAACGACATTGTCCACACTGATCATATCACTTCCTGCATCTGCCATGTCATCAATTGTTTTGGTCGTATCCCCACATATATGATAGCAGACCATTCCTCCTGCATCATGAATTGCCTGATTTACTTTTTTTGCATACGGAAGCACAAACTCCTGATACTGACTCTTTCTCAAGATTGTGCCAGAAGCGAGTGGATCACATTGTAGGATCAATACCCCTTCTTGAATGAACTCTTTATAAATATCGATAAGACAATCTGTTGTAAACTGCACAAGTCTGTGAACCTTTTCTGGTGATTTCCTCATGGCACGGAACAGCTTCTCTGCTGGATAACAGCTTGTGGCAGCTGTATATGGTCCAGTAATCAGAACCCCGACCGGTACTTCATCACCAATTTCTTCTTTTACAATGTGGCATGCCTCCAGACAATGTCTTAGGTGCGGATCATTTTCTTTTTTCAGGCGTTCCGGATCCAGCTTGTCAATATCATCCAAACTTTCAAGCGGATACGTTGCGATTGCAGGTGTCTGAAACTCCGGATCATTGGTCGTTCCCCCAAGCCCAACTCCTACCATGTGAAGCCCGTATTCAATGACTGCAAGGTCATTACCAAATCTTTTGTACGCTTCAATCTGACACTTTGCCTCATTCTCCGGTGAGCTTCTTTTCTCGCGATGGGTCATCCCACATACATCGCCTGACATAGATACTATGACCGGCATTGCAAGCATTCGATCCATCGATTGTCCTGTCATAAAAGCATTCAGTCTTTGATTCGGTGTCATCTGGTCTAATTCGTGCATAAATCTCCTCCTCGTATTATACATGCAAACAATAAGTTTCTCAATATTCTCCCTGGATTTTATACACTATAACTTCTATCACTGTCATGAACGATCAGTATAAAATATTTTTCCACTAAAAAAGGCAGGGAAAATAAAACGAAGTGTCTGTTCTTTTCCCTACCGAAAATCCCAATTCCTATATAGCAGGTTTCCTGGCTTGATTTCATCCTCTGCTTTCCTCTTCCCGGCTTATATTACTGCTGTTCTGTTGCAGATATAAATACCAGTGACTCCGTTGAAGCTTCGTCCATCTTACAGTAGAATAGGCTGCCCTGGATTCTCACCAGATTCCCTTTTAAATGTCAAATCCATCACTAATATAGTCTTCTGCATCCAGTATAATTATTAAGCACGCTTATTTCAAATAAATAATATTGATATATCTACCCAATTATCGTTTTTTCAAATAAAATACACTCAGTCTTCATGGAATTCCTAAAAAGAATAAACTCATAAAAACCAAGTGTACATAATTAAGAATGGCTCTACATTCCTACTTGCGAAACTACATACTTATTTTTTTCTTAATGCTTTCTTTTTCTCAAGATTTGTGACAACCATGCAGCAGCTTGCATCACCTGTGATGTTTACTGTTGTACGTCCCATATCAAAGATACGATCCACTCCAGCTACAAGAGCGATTCCATCTACTGGAAGTCCTACAGATGTAAGTACCATTGCCAGCATAACCATTCCAGATCCCGGCACACCTGCTGTTCCGATAGATGCCAGTGTTGCTGTCAGGATAATCGTCAGCATCTGTGGAAGTGTCAGGTTGATTCCATAACAGGACGCGATAAAGATTGCACATACTCCCTGATAAATTGCAGTTCCGTCCATGTTAATTGTTGCTCCAAGCGGAAGCACAAATGAAGTCACTTCTTTTGATGCTCCCATGTTCTCTACACACTCCATATTGATTGGAAGTGTTCCTACGGAAGAAGCACTGGAAAATGCAAACATCATTGCCGGAAGCATTCCTTTAAAGAATGCGATCGGACTCATACCGCCCATTGTCTTTACTGCTAATGAATATACAACAACTGCATGTATAATGTAGCAGACATACGCTGCTAAAAGCACCATTGCCAGTGAACCGATGATCATCGGACCATTTACTGCAATAACCGGGCACAACAGACAGAATACTCCGATTGGAGATAATCTTAAGATCATCTCCATACATTTCATAAACATATCATTCAGATCATTACACCCCTGAATCAAACGTGGATTTTTCTCCGGTCCAATCAGAATAATCGCAAATCCGAACAATACTGACATCACAATTACCTGAAGCATATTGGACTCAGACATCGGTGCAATAAAATTGGATGGGAAAATATTCACAATTGTATCCATAAATGATACCGACTCTGCTGCTTCATAAGTCAAGTCTGTTGTTGCAACGACCGGGAACATTCCTTTGAACAGATTTCCTCCAATCAATCCAAATGTGATTGCAAATGCGGTTGTACACATATAGTATACAACAGTCTTTAAACCAATTGCTCCTACTTTTTTAATATCCTGCATGGAGATAATCCCACACATAATGGAGAATAATACGATTGGAACTACGATGAACTTTACAAGGTTCAGAAAAATTGTTCCAAACGGCTTAATGTAACTCTCTGCAAATTCTGCATGACTCTGCATCAGAAGTCCTACTACAATTGCAAGAATCAATGCGATAAAAATCTGCATTGCCAAGGACATTTTTTTCTTTTGTTTCATGATTTTAACCTCTCTTTACTTGATTTCATTTCCCCGTTATATTTTACCCCAAAAAAGCACTGTCATAAGACAATGCCTATTCTCTGATATAAAATTATATCATACCTTATTCTGATTCATCAACCAGTTTTTTGCAAGTTCATGTGGAAAATTATGCATTTTTTGATTGGTTGGGGACGTAGCAAACTTTCAAAATACTACGTCCCCAACTGCAAAACACGGTGTCCCTTTTTTGCCTCAAAATATCATTTTTGTCGCTTCATTTGCACAAATTACATACCTTTCTTGAATTGGGAACATAGTAAAACTCCAAAAAACTACGCCTCAAACTTTCAATATGGTGTCCATTTTACACGACATATGTTGTATGCAATGACTCTTTGTTTGTCATTCCAAAATCTTCTTCTGTCATTACACCGCCCTTTTCAATAATCAAAAATTGGTCATCCCATTTCCCAGACACTAATTTTTCTAATATAATATTACTTCCCGGCACATATTGATATGGCACATTTATAATTGCAGACTCCCTTTTTGCACGCTCTACATATTCTTTTGAATAACAATCATAAACACCTGTATCCACAATATCTACACTCTTGTAAGCATCAAACCAGACTTTCATAACTCTTTTGGCTCTTCTTTCACCATACTTTAAAACCAAATCTTGTTCCATCTGTTCAATAGACATCAAATCTCTGTTTTCAGTCAAATAAAAATGTCCGACTTCTTTTAAGTTGTAATGAAACTTTTCGTCCGTATGCATTAAAAGTGTAATACAATCATCAACTTTTGGCATAATTGTCCGCCTTGGAAAAGTCCATCCTACTGATGCCCCTCCACAAACTCCCAGTCCCAAAAGCACGGTGTCTATTTCCTCCGGAAGTTGTTCCATGGCAAGAAATGCCAACTGCCAGAATTTTTCCGGTCTGCTATGCTTGGAATTATCCAGTTCAATAATGGGATAATTTGTATTCATTTTTTTCTGTGCTGCTTTCACATGATTTGTAAGTGTGGAGCAGACTATTATAGCAGCATTCATATAATCTTCCTTATACTTTTTATATTTCTATATGTTAAAAAAGGCAGAGTAAAAACAGCGTAACCGCTGTTCTTCCCCTACCGACGACTGCTTATAACTCTGTAATACCTCTTGGCATATAACCTTTTCTTGCACCACGTCCATACTTTGCAGCTGCATTCATAAATGCAATCATGTTTTCCTTCGTCGTATCTACCGGAGTGGTACATCCAGGACAGAGATTATATCCTCTCGGATTGTCTCCAGCTTCAATAATACATTTCTTAATTGCCTGGTCAATTTCTTCAAATGTTCCATTTTTCAATACATCTACAGGTGGCACATTTCCACTGATTGCAACTTTATCACCATAGCATTCCTTCAATTCCTGAATACTCTCACAGTTATCTACCCAAAATCCACTGACTCCTGTGCCAATAACTTCTTCCCAGCGATCCCTGGTATGTCCACATATATGAATTCCAGTTGAACCCTGAAATTTGTTCATACGCTCTACTGCCTGTTTTATATAAGGGACAAAAAATTCTTTAAACTGTCGTTTACTAAGTAAATCTCTGGAGCCCATTGGTTCAGAAAGTGTAAACCCAATTCCTAGTTTACGATGAAGATCTTCACAACATTTTACAACACAGTCTGTACTATACTGCAATAATTTGTGGGCCTGTTCTTTATGTTTGACCGTACCCTTTAAGAATGTTTCAGTTCCAATCAAACTTGCAGCTGTTGTAAATGGTCCTGCAAGTCCACTACCAATTCCGCGTTCTTTTCCATATTTTTCCTGAAGTCTTTCAAATGCTTCTATTATGATAGGAAATCTTCCATCTTTTTCAACATTAATAAGCTCCATATGATCCAGGTCATCAAAGGTTTCCAGTGCCGGCTTTTCAATATAAGAAACGCTGTGCTCCGGATACTCGAGCTTTGTTCCGAGTGCTTCTACCAGCGTCCGAAGTCCCAGTCCCATCCCCATATTATCTGCCTGAAAATCTTCTGCCAGACGGCTTTCTACTTCCACCATGGCATCTGCTGAAAAATAATAATCACGAATGGAAATCCCATATAACGGAGGAGCTGTCTCTCCTGCACTTAAAGACGTCGGAATACGGTCCACCTCTTCTCCTCTTGCGTAAGCTATCTTCCTCTCTTTTGGCGTCATCTCAAGTTTTACTAATTCCATCTTTTCTTACCTCTTTCTTCTAACAGAACAACATAGAAAATGGTACTGTTACAATTGATATAATCGTTGTCATAGCAAATATTTCCGCTGCATATACGGAGTCTTTTTCATAGCGGAGTGCAAATAAACTTCCCGTCACTCCTGCCGGACACGCTGTTGCCAGTATCACAATAGTCTTTACGAGCTGTGAAACTGGAACAAAATAAAAGACTCCTACCAATGCAAATGGCATCACAATCAGCTTTACAAAGCTTAACCAATATAATCTGTAATGACAAAATACTTGTTTCAGATCTGCCTGAGCAATATTGATTCCTGCTACCATCATCGCCATCGGTGTGTTCATGTTTGCAATCATTTCCATTGGTTCTTCAATAATCTGAGGAACACGGATTTGTGCAACAAAGCAGATAATACCAAGAATAATGGAAATAATTGTCGGTGATGTAAATACTTTTTTCAAAGATTTGATATCACTTTTCCCAGACATTACAATTACGCCATGTGACCAGAGCAAGAAATTCGCCATAGCTACATAGGCAGTCATATAAAAAACTCCTTCTGCCCCAAAAATCCCCTGTGCCATCGGTATTCCGATAAATCCACAATTAGAATACATCAATGCAACTAATTCCACAACTGCATAATCTTTATCCAATTTTCGGACGACCCATTTGCAGATACACCAGATCAGAAAAAAAGCAATAGCTGATAACAGAACCGATATCATCAGCCCTGTTACCAGCTCTTTTGAAAAGTCTTTCTGAAATGATGTAAAGAGCAGGACTGGTGTGAATAAACTCAGCACCAGTTCTGATAATTTCTTATTCATCTCCTGATCTACAATCTTCTTGTGATAACAGAATACCCCAACAAGCGCAAGTATCGTCATCACAAGAGTTTTGTACATCGTCATTCCAGCTAATTCCATAGAACTATCTTCTTACTCCCAGCAAGGAATCTGTGTTCCCTGTTTCTCTGTCTTAAAGTACTCTGCAAGTTCATCACACTGAACAGCTTCTGCAATGTCTTTGATCCACTGTGCATCTTTGTCCTCTGCACGAACTGCAAATCCTACAGCATATGTGTCATTGTCATCAGACTGGCAAAGATATCCATCTGCAGAAAGTCCTGCATTTACCATATGTCCTGCTGCAAGGCAAATTGCATCAACGTCTTTGATAGACTGTGGTAATACAGACATCTCAGCTTCGATGAATTTGAAGTTATGTGGATTCTCTTTTACGTCATACATTGTCGGACTCTCTACAGAATCATCTAATGTGATCAGTCCCTGAGACTCTAACAGATGCAGTCCTCTTGCCTGGTTTGTTGCATCGTTGCAAAGTCCGATTGTAGCTCCATCTGGAAGCTCATCTACTGAATCCCATTTATCAGAATACATTGCGAATAATGGATAAAATGTCTTTGGCTCTACCATAACCAGATTTGTTCCATTCTTTTCGTTGTAACTCTTAAGGTATGGCTCATGCTGATACCAGTTACAGTCAATGCTTCCTTCTGCTAATGCTACATCCGGCTGTACACTGTCATCAAATACTTTTGACTGAACATTGTATCCAAGTTCTTTCAGTTTATCCTCTACTGCAGCATACTGATTTACCATATCAGCACGAACTCCGATTGTGATATCTTTTTTCTCTGTGCTGCTGTCAGCCTCACTCTTTGTGTCATCTGCTTTTGAGCTTCCACAGCCAGCTAACATTGTTCCAGCTACTGCTAATGTAAGTAATACACTAATTAACTTTTTCTTCATTTTTTTCTCCTTAATAATTCTCATGTTTGTTAGTTTCTATATAAAAACAGGCGTCCCCGTTTTTATTTTAATTTCTTATAAATCCAGTCACCAAAGTACTGAATAATCGCAACAAGAATAATCAGAACAACACAAATCGTGTACATAATCTGTTTATTAAAGTTCTGGTAACCATATGTAAGAGCTACTGCTCCAAGACCCCCGGCTCCAACTGCTCCTGCCATTGCTGTACAGCCAAGCAGATTAATAATCGCAAGACAAAGTCCTGAAATAATAGATGGAACTGCTTCTTTTAACATGACCTTGAATACAATCTGACTTTTTGATGCTCCAAAAGACTGTGCAGCTTCAATTAAAGCTGGATCTACTTCTTTAAAACTGTTCTGGAAAATTCTCGCCATAAACGGAGTACATGCTACAGTCAGCGGTACGAGCGCTGCTGTTTCTCCGATTGATGTTCCAACAATTAATCTTGTAAATGGAATGATGGAAATCATCAAAATAATAAACGGGAATGAACGTATCGTATTTACAAGAAAATCCAGAATACGATTAATCACAACATTCTGACAAAGCCCTCCTTTTTCAGTCAGAATCAAAATAACTCCAAACACAAATCCGAAAATCGTAGATAAAACTCCTGAAATCAACAGCATTTTAAGTGTTGCAAAAAACGCCGGAACTACTAACATCTGACAAATCTGTGTAAACGTATAATTAGTTAAAGACATTATTCATTCACCTCCGTCTCTCCCTGCTCACCTGAAAGTTCGCGCCATTTAATTCCTTTTTGATTCAAGTAATCTGTAACTACACCTAAATGTTCATCATCAATATTGATTACAAATATTCCCATCTGATCTCCCTGATAATCCTGAATCAAACCATTCACAATCGGAAATACATACTGAAGTTCTGATGTCATCGTACTGAACAATTCTCCATCTTTCATGTCTTTTACCAGATATGAAATCTGAATATTATGTCCTGTATCCGGAAGTTTTTCTTCTTCTTCGCCCAATAACCTTCTCAGTGACTGTGGCTGTTTAATAAAGATTTCTTTTACAGTACCTTCATCTGCAATCTTGCCATTTTCCAGAATACATGCTTTATTACACGCTTTTCTTACAACTTCCATCTGATGTGTTACAATGATAACTGTGATTCCAAGTTTCTGATTAATTTCCATCAACAGATCCAGAATCGAATTCGTCGTCTTCGGATCCAGTGCTGAAGTAGCCTCATCACAAAGCAAAATCTTCGGATCCATAGTCAATGCTCTTGCAACTGCAACACGTTGCTTTTGTCCACCACTTAAATTTCTCGGTTTTGCATTCATCTTATCTCCAAGACCAACCAGTTCCAGAAGTTCTCTTACTTTTTTATCAATCTGGTCTTTTGGATATTTCCAGCACTGCATTGGAAGAGCGACATTCTTATATACCGTCTCTCGTTCAAGTAGTGAAAACTGCTGAAAAATCATTCCAACATGCCGTCTGAATTCTCGTAATTCTTTATCTTTCAAATCTTTGATCTCGCATCCGTCAACCTTCAGGCTTCCTTCCTGATAAGATGTCAGACCGTTGATGCAGCGAAGAAGTGTAGATTTTCCTGCGCCACTTCGACCTACTAACGCATAAATATCTCCGTCTTCAATTGTCAGGTTGATACCTTCCAGAACGGAGCTTCCATCGTCTTCCCATAACTTTTTCAGATTTTTTATCTCAATCAACGTTTTTTCCTCCTTCTAAATTACTTTTCCTATTTTATACAATTTTCTCAATAATTTCTTCATTTATAATTCCAATCTTTCTTGTTTTAATTGTGCATCGTGCACAATTTATCCCATGCATTTTTGTATATTTTATTGATTGTATCTATATATTCGTTCATTTATTGTTTATATCTATATTTATCTTTATAGACATATGTTATATCTGCACAAAAACAGGGTGCATCTATCTATATTTGATAAATGCACCCTTGTCAATTGTAATTATTTACGAATCATTTCTACAAATGCTGCCAGTCGTGTATTTAATTGTCCTACATCACCTTTTGAATAGTCTGTCACTACAGCCAGATATGGCAAATGCTTTTCTTCATTCACGAAATTCTTCACACTGATGGATTCCATTTCCACAGAATGACAGCCCGATAATATCATCTCAACTACCCCATCTACATGATAGTCATCAATCATTTCTCCAAGAAGATGGATACGATTATTATTCGGTGTCATAATTGCACACCCTATGCTAAAATACTTTCTTGCAATTGCACCATAAACATCCGGATCATCTTCATCTACCATACGCTCTACTGCTTTCGCTCCAGTACAGTTTTCGAAACCGACTACAACTCCGCCGTTATTCTCAATTGCCTCTACGATTTTATTTGTATCTTCGCCCATGGGGCAGCCGGTAATCAGGATTCTCGGTCTCTTTTCTAGCTGACGACCTTTCTCATATTCTTCCAAAATACGATCTGACAATTCATTTAACTCCTTTGTCATCTCTTCCTGACCAAATTGATATTTCGAACCATAAAGCACCTTACCAAGTTCCAGTCCAGACATTGGAACTGGTTCCAGCTTCATCAGTCCATAAAATCTCTTCAATGCTTCTCTTCGCTTATTCTGCGATACAATTGCACGTCGAATATCATTCTCTGTAATAACTACCTGAAAATATTCTTCCAGAAATTCTTTAAACCGGATAATCTCTTCCCGCCAGAATCTAAGTCCGCCTTCTGACTGTGTATTCGGCAATTCCATAACATAAACTTCTTTAAACTCAGACATCAATTCGTACATTTTTTTCTTGCCGTCACATGTTGTTTCTCCCACAACCAAATCCGCAAAATGAAAATAAGGACACCGATCAGATATGGCATAACCATAGCTAGATTTGATTAATGGACATACATTCTTTGGCAATACCGTTTCAGCGAGCTCTACTGTTTCATTCGCTGAAGAACATAGCCCCACAGGAATTGCTCCCATGGCAACTGCAATTTCTCTTGGAAAAAACGAACAATATGCACCGATTATCGGAATCTGCTTTTCTTTATATTCTTTTACCTTCAAAAATGACTGTTTTTTCTTGTCTTCAAACTCATCGAAGATTTCCGGCAAATCCTTGATAATCTCCATTCTCTACTTCTCCTCTTTCTCCTGTTCCCGCAGGAGTATACTAATTAAAATCTTATGAGCAATTCCCGGCTCATTAATATCCACTCCCAAAATCTCATTAATTTTGGAAAGTCTATAAATCATTGTATTCCTATGTATAAACATTTTCTTTGCTGCCATACTTACATTATTACCCACAAGCAAGTATTGCTTTAATGTCTCATAGAATTTTGTTTCCTTTGCCTCATCTTCGCTGGCTAGTTCAGTAAGTTCACGCTCCAGATATCTCGCATGTCCAATATAAGGCAATGCACAAGAACAGACTATCTGGACATAATAATCTTCTTCACGAAAACTTCTTTTATCCGGTTCCTGTTCATGCGCAATCTCCAGTGCTTTCTGACACATAAATCGTTTCTTATCAATCAATTCAATCTCATTAAAGCTTCCACTTAGACAACATAACAGCTTATATTTTTCACACATGTTATCCATAACTTCACAAATTTTTTCTCTGCATTCTTCTGTATGTATATCTGTAAAAAGAAGACATGCATACTGCTCCTCTATATAAACAAACACATTTTCATATACATCACTTACATAATTAGCCGCCTTTTGAAGTTGCAGACTATTATAAACTTCTGCTCGTACAACTGCTACTCGAAATGGAGCAACAACATATTCGTTATATATATCATTCGTTCCATTCAGAAGCTGCTTCCCCTCGCCTTCAAATAATAACCGGGCAATCACACGGCGTATTGTCGATATATGAGAGTGAGAATGTTGTTCCTGACGTTCCATTAACATTCCCAGTCCCTGACAGACAATATCATTCATCTGAATCAATGTTTCCTCTGCATCTTTTACATTATAAATTCCTGCATCTGGAATAGATATAACGAAACCTTCTGCATCTCCTTTGACTACAATTTCATTCACAGCATAATATTCTTCCGATGCATGAATGAGCATAGATTTACCATCCGACTCTTTCGAGCGATATTCGATCATCTGTGAAATCAATTCTACTCTTCGTTTGCTGTCCATACCTTCCGGCAACAATGTTTCATTATATTCTCCTTTATGAGACATTGCAAGTATCTTGCCTCCAATGTCCAGAATAATCAAAACAACCGGCGCATATTCTGTAATATAATCTGTAAATTTCTGTACAGAACCAGTAATCCCTAATGCTTCAAATGCTTTTCTGTAACAGACATTCAGATTGATTTTTTCTTCCATCTCTTCTCCCTCCCGGCATCTACTATCTCCTTTTATGATACCACCAGGAAAATTTTGCGTAAAATCAGTTCTTTTCATATATCTATAGGTTTTTCCTATAGGATTAATTTTTTTACGCCTTTCGTTATATTATCTCGTTACCTTTCCTCACTCTCTTCAATCTTTTCCCCGAACCAAATGTTCAGCTCTCCGCCGATCAAAATGCAATACATGCAGAAATACATCCACATCATGATCAACATGATCGTTGTCAGACTTCCGTACATACTGGAAAATCCTTTGAACACATCCACATATACAGAAAACACCCAGGAAATGACCATCCACCCCAGCGTAGAAAATACTGCTCCCGGAAGTTGCCTTTTATATGTGTCTCTTCTATTAGGAAGGAATTTATATATCAACAGTAAAAATACAATCATTACAATCGGTGTAATAATATTCCTTGCCCGGATCAGCCAGTCGGCCATATTTCTTAAAAATGGTACATGCTCAGCAATAAAAATATTCAAGCTGTTACCAAATACCGACAACACAAGTAAAAATATAATAACGAGTATAAACATTACTGTATAAACAGTTGCTCTTATCCTAAGAAAAAAATAGTTACGTGTCTCACGGCAATTATACACACAGTTCAGTCCTGAACTCATGGCAAGTACACCTTTTCCTGCAGACCAAAGTGCTACCACGATCGTAATCGGGATAATACCAGATGACTGATTATAGACCTGATTGACAATAGATGTAATCAATGAATCTACCGATGATGGAAATACCTGGATCACAGCCGTCATGACATCAGCCTTTGTGACGGGCGTATATTGCACCATAGTCAGTAACAACAATATAATCGGGATCATGCAGAGCATAAAGAAAAATGCTGTCTGTGCAGCGTATGCCCCAACATGGTCTTTCGTTATCTCTCCGGTCAGCTCCATGATGTCATCATATAATTCTTTTATCTTTTTCATCACTTTTACCTAGCTTTGTTTATGTTCCGGCGTTCCACTTTCCCCAGTGATACCGCCTGTTCTGAACAGTTACATAATTTTATATTTTACCCGATTTTATACATTTTGTCTACGAACAATTATCCAATGGTGACGCCTTGATAAAAAAAAGTCAATATTTCCTGATAGTTTTTTCCACATTTTGCCATTTCATTCGCACCGGTCTGACTCATGCCAATCCCATGTCCGAACCCGCCGCCCTTTATGACAAATGTATCTCCGGACTTATTTATTGTGAAAAATGCACTTGGAAGAAGCTTGCTGCTTTTGACTTTTGTACCGTCCTGCTTTATAATTGTGTATCCTTTTCCTCCAAGAGCACGCCGGATTTTATTTTCCGTTGAAACTCTTACACTACCTTTGTCACCGACAGCCTCTATTGTTAATACTACACCGCCCGGTCCGTTTTCCAAAATATTGATATTCTGCAACGTTCCAATATCTTTGCCGGTATTTAGTCCAATCAAATTTGATAAAGTCTTTGCCTGAATCTTCGCCTCCCAGCGATACCATGGCAGATTTCTCTCATAATCACCGTTCTCATCTTTTACTTCTACAGACTGAAGATATCGGTTTCCGTCATTCGCCTCATTCCCCCAGGCTTTCATACTGGTCGTCTTTCCGCAAGAAGTGGAATAATAATAAGTCGTCACAATCTCTCCGTCCAGACGCACGACTTGTCCTGCCGTCTCCTGAACAGCCAGATCTGCGCTGTCTGCCGGTGCACTGTTGCCGTAGACCTGATAATTCGTACTGTCATCCACATGAGCTTCATATTCCGGGTATCCATATTCTGCCATCTGCCTGTAGGCGTAACTTCTGGCACAGACTGCCTGCGCTTTCAGCGCTTCTATTTCATAACCGGACGGCATCTCGCTGGGCACGACCCGGCACAGATAATTCTCAACGGGAAGTTCATTGATAATCGCAATTCCTTCCGCTGTTGTCCGAAGCTCCAGTATACCTTGATAAGACGGAACTCCGTATCCACGCTTCAGGCTATTTACCGTAATCTCCCCTTCTTTTGCCTGGATCCGGATGTTCCCACTCTGAAAACGGCTATCATCTGGCATAAATGTCACTTCCGTCCCTGCTTCACATTCTTCTACTGTCTCCCCATACGTAATAGAAAGTCTAGATGTTGAGCTGACTGTCACAGACGGATGAATGGTATTCTTATATCCATCCGTCATAAGAAGAACCCGGATATTCGGATTAGACACTACCTGCGTCTCTTCTCCCTGATTTTTCTGCTCCGCTTGAACTTCTTCCTGCTTCTGGTCAAATGCTTCTTTTTCCTGGCGGTTTCCACGGACTCCGCCTTCGAGATTACTTGTTAGTCCTGCAATAATAAACACCAGAACCAGCACTGTCATACCATAATAAAATCTCTTTTCTCCTCGAAAATGTTTCAAACTCTATTCTCTCCCTAATCATTATGCCCTATGATTGATTCAACACCCACTCAAGTAGAAGGGGAATTAAATAAATGTCCCCCCTCACATTAGAAAAAGACAGCCGCATAAACGACTGTCCTTTATCTTTTGTATGTTCCCCAAAATGCCGGTTCCTGTATTTTGACTCCTAGCTGTCTGCTAGGTGGGTGTCCGCATTCGCTTTTCTGCCATCCTCTGCATAATGAAGGCTCGACATATTACGAAGATATAAGAGTCCCGTTTAAAGTGATGTAGGTTCAAAATAACAGGAGTTATCGTGCATCCCAGGTTCTTACTTCTTGAATTATTATAACTCATTTACCCGTTTTTTACAACAGGCAGATTTATCTAGTTTCCATTTTATAAAATCTTTTTCTTTTCTATTCCGTTCGAAGTGCGGTCACCGGATCACTCTTGGCAGCCTTCCTGGAAGGAATCAATCCGCCAAGTAATGTAAGTACGACACTTAAAAGAATCAGAACAATCGCTGGTGCAACCGGAAGGATTGCGCTGACCTGATTATTGCCTGCAAGCGCATGAATCAGCATATTTCCCGGAATCAATATCAGAAGTGTCAGTCCGATACCGATGAGTCCGGCGCAAAGTCCGATGATAAATGTCTCTGCATTAAATACTTGTGAGATATTTCCTTTGGACGCCCCAATGGCTCTTAAAATACCAATCTCTTTCTTTCGCTCCAGTACACTAATATAGGTAATAACTCCAATCATAATTGATGACACGATCAGAGAAATTGCCACAAATGCAATTAATACATAACTGATCGTATTTATAATAGTGGTCACGGATGACATCATTGTTCCTACTATGTCTGTATAAGAAATCACCTGCTCTTCTTTTCCCTCGTCTTCCATTTGCTGATTATAATGATCCAGAACCTCTACCACTTTTTCTTTGTTATCAAAGTCTTTTGGATAAATGGAAATGGAACTCGGATGACTGAAGTCTGCATATCCGAGCTGCTGCAGATTATTATCATAGGAAGCGCTCTGTGTCCCGGACATGGACATCATAAGTTCCGTCAGATCATCTTCCGTCATATTGAACTGGAATGCATTTGCAAATGCATCGGCATTAAAGTTCATAGAGCCTCCCAGTGCTTTTTGCAGATTTTCTCCAATCCGGCTCATGGCAGATGTCATAACCGTTTCAAGTCCACCGGCAAGCTGCGTGGTCACCTGACTCATAGCGGATGTCATCTGTGTACTGATTACCTGAGAAATGGCACCGGTATATGCACTCATGGCCTGACCCATGTAGCTACTCATGGCCGTGCTGATCTGCTTTTGGAGACTATCCATATTGATTGCTTCTGAAAGTCCCTGATTCAGGCGCCTCTTTCCATCATCCGTCTTTATATAATTCACAAAATTCTCTGCCATCTTTGTCGGATCTGCATAATTCTTTTCTTTTGCATATGCAGTATAACCCTCTGCCAGTTCCTTTGCCATAGCTTGCAATGTGTCACTGGAAATGTTGAAATCTATATCTCCAAATATTTCATTGGCCCATTTATTTACAATTGCATTGGCACGCCCGGTCTGTAGATACTGCTGGAAGTACATTCCAAATTCCTCTGCGCCCGGATTAGCGTTCTGCTCTACAAGCCAGCTTTGAAAATCACTCATCACGCTGGTCAACAGTTCCTTAATCTGCTCTGGTGTAATCGTGACTTCTCCGTTATTTTTCAGAATGTCTTTCAAATATTTCTGAATAATGGCCTTTGCCTGATCGGAAGTCAGATATTCTGCAATCTGATTTCCAAGATTGGAATAATCTGCTTCCGGATGACTCTTTACATATTCCTGATACCCTTCCGAAAGGCTAACTAACATTTTCTGCATGCCATCCGCATTGACCTGTACATCCAGATTCGTAAGAATATCCCCCAGATTCATCTGTGGCATATTGCCCATGTTGATTTCTACCTGATCCAGATTCACCATACCGGACAAATCCATAGAATTTCCATCTATCTGAAATGCCTTGGAAAGATCAAGTCCTGACAGATCCATGGAACTTCCAAGATTGTTCATGGCGTTGCTGTCAAAACCAAATGCGTTTTTCAGAGCATCCTCATCTATACTGAACAGAGAATTCATGTCAAATCCATTGTTCCCATCTGTATTGCCAAATTCTTCCCCGGTAAATACATTTACATTCGGGTTCGCAAGCTGCTGTTTTACAATCTCGCTGTCTTTTGCCTGTTCTGCCACATGATTTACAAGATCTGAGGTATAGTTAATTCCCGGTGTCAGTGATGAAGCCTTCGCATCTTCGGCTGACTGCACGATTCCCACAATTTTTACATTCTCACCGTCTTCGACCAGTTTTTTCATGTAATCCGCATTGTCAGTTTTGTCTTTCCACACCTGATATTGGCTGTCATATTCATAATAATCCGAAGCATTTACCAGTTTAAATGTCTTTCCTAAAATATCATCATAAGTATAAGTTCCTATGTTTTCAGGCGTTTTTATCGTCTCTTCGTTGATGAACTGCTTAATCATATCATCGAGTTCAACCTGGTCTCTGAGTCCCAATGTATATAATAAGAAGTCGCTCATAGATCCATCCGGCGTCAGCACAAGAACGCATTCATTGTATTTTTTCGGCCATCTTCCGGCTTTTACATCATACTGTTCTTCATAGAGATCCGTATTTTCCGGCATCTCAAAGAACACATTAGTACTCATCATGGAGGACATCAGACTATTCGAACCTGCAGATGCACCAAGTCCCAATGAGGAAAATGACTGATCCGGATTGACCTGACGAACATTGTCACCGTCCTGTCGGAACAACTGCGGCATCACATTGTAAGAATATTCTATTGCTTTTGTATAGTTATGAATCTTAGATTCACCACTGTCTAGATATTTTTTTAAAGCACCAAGGTCATTGGAATCCATCTTTGAAAACATATTGGTGACTACCTGCATGACCTTTACCTTATCTTTATCTTTTCCACTTTTCTTATCATCACTGCTTCCGGAATCCCCATTCATACCCACCATCATGGAAGTGAGATCAAATCCGGTACTTTGTATCTGCAGTGGATATTCAGACAATGTCTCTTCCTCAATAGACCGGATATAAGCATTGACTCCATTTGAAAGAGCCAGAATCAATGCAATCCCGATAATTCCAATAGATCCCGCAAAAGAAGTCAGAAGAGTTCTTGCTTTCTTTGTCCTTAAGTTATTAAAACTCAGTGACAGTGCCGTCAGAAGAGACATGGAAGATTTCCCCATATTCTTATGCTCCGGCGGTGCCAGATTTTCCTCTTCCACAATATATTCATCGGTATCCGAACGAATCTTTCCATCTTTCAGATTGACGATCCTGGTCGCATACTGCTCTGCCAGTTCCGGGTTATGTGTGACCATAACGACCAGACGGTCTTTCGCTACCTCTCTAAGAAGATCCATGACCTGCACACTGGTGTCACTGTCCAGTGCTCCTGTCGGCTCATCTGCAAGCAGGATCTCCGGATCATTGACCAGCGCTCTTGCAATTGCAACTCTCTGCATCTGGCCTCCCGACATCTGGTTCGGCTTCTTATGAAGCTGCTGCCCAAGACCCACCTTCTCCAGTGCATCCACTGCACGCTTTCTTCTTTCTTCCTTCCCGACTCCCGAAATTGTCAGTGCCAGCTCAACATTTGCAAGCACCGTCTGATGCGGAATCAGATTGTAGCTTTGGAATACAAAACCAATCGTATGATTACGGTACGAATCCCAGTCTCTGTCCTTATATTTTTTTGTGGAAATGCCATTGATGATAAGATCTCCGCTGTCGTAGCGGTCCAGTCCTCCGATAATATTCAGAAGCGTGGTTTTGCCGGAACCACTGGGACCTAAGATTGCTACGAATTCATTATCTCTCAGATTCAGACTCACATCGTCCAGAGCCTTCTGTACCAGACTTCCAGTCCGGTACTCTTTTTTGATGTGTTGTATTTGAAGCATTCAAATTCTCCTATAGTTATATTTTGACTGTAATTTTTAGTTCATCTAATTATAGCGTAAATTTGTATGCTTTTTCACACTGAGAAATGTTTTTAATAAAAGTTTTAGATATGAAGCTGATATATTACATCTGATGTCTTACAATGCGGTAATCATCCCCATTTCGATAATACGGGCATTGGTAATGCTGGTCAGAGATCAGACGCATATATTCGTCCTCATCCATATTCACATCACACATATAGCTTTCATATTCTTCATCATATGTATAATAAGTACAAGTCTCACAACTACCTCTCTGAGTGGTCTTTGCCATTTTCTTTCTTCCTTTCCCATATAAATTATATTCTATAATTTTATTATCCTTGTATAAATGTTCCTACATATCATAACATAAAAAGCGTCCGGAACAAGTACGAATTTCTCCTACTGACTCCGAACGCTTTGTTCATTACTTTAATGCCTGATACCATGCATTCATCTCATCTTCATCTTTACTATTTATAAACACTGTATAATCTGTCGCCTTAATTTCAATCACATTTTCCTGGTCCAGCCACACATACATCCGGCATTTTCCAGTCTTCTTTCCTTCAAATTTTCCCAGCAGCTGTTTCTCATCTGAAAATCCATTTGTCCGGTTGTAATGATCCTCCGGCAGTCCGTTCTCTAATAATTTTACACTCCGAATCTCTTTTTTCTTCATAGTTGTATTCGTATATCCGGAAGTAATTCTGACTTCCGCTCCGTCTGCCACAAGACGAATCGGTGTAAAATCCATTCTTAAAAAGACAATACACATCCAGAACAAAAGTACTACAACTACAATACAAATGCCACCGAACATATACCTTCCTGCCGGCTTTCCAACGTTTGTTGTATAATTCATACTGTTGAATCTGTCCTGCACAAATAATCTTGGATCACCCGGATTATCATACCAGCCATTTCTCCAATAGTAATCATCATCCATATACATTGGCGTTTCATCTTCACATTGTAGTACATTTTTTTGTTTCTTAATCCACATAGCAGTTGCTATAGCAATTATTGCAGGTACACACAGCACTGTGGCATATATAATAATATCCAGATTATAAATCCATTCTTCTTTTGTCATTCTATATGCAAGATAGAGCCATGCAATCGCATTACAAATATTTGCCACAAGAAAGCAGATACTCCAGCTCTTCTTTTCCAGATAATTAATTCTGAAATTCAGCTCCGAACTCTCACTGTAAATCCGGTTCGCTCCTCTTTTGAATATCCATGCAATCCACAGAAATACAACGCCGAAAATTACAGAGGTCAAAAATAAAATCCAGCCCTGTGAATTCTCGGAAAACGTTCCAAGATAAATTCGAAAGCCTTTAAAAGCAAATGGAACTGCCAGTATTAGAATCAAGACAATATGATACCATAATGGCAGACTCATTCTCTCACTATGCATCATAGTCTTAGTATCGACCCCTGTCATTGCCGTGCTTTCTTCTGTATCTTCTCCCGACGTTCCCCATCTATATTGAATTTTCAAATCATAAAGTTTCCTGTGATTCCTGAACATGACACCGACTGCGCCCACAATATAACACAGAAACCATACACACCACACACACATAAATATTGATGTATACCAGAAACACAATCCACAAATAACAACTCCGGATATACCAAGTCCCAAATAAACCTTCCGTACATCTTTTTTATAATTTTTCATAAATTCTACAAGTACTGGATCTTCCTGCTTCTCACGTCGTATATGTACTCCAAGAACCATTCCATCACTGTAACCTTCTACTGCTGTTCTTCCATACACTGCATAGGCAATTCCCACCATAAAAAGATCTGTTATTAAGAATATGATTGCTAAAATCATGAAAATGCAACCTCCATTCCCTGAAATGCCTTACGGCATAAATCCATAAAATCATTTTGATCCATGCCTCGAATCGTTGCCTCTGCGCTCAGAAGCTCCAGTTCATCTGCAAGCTTCTCCTGAAATTCTCCATCTGAACTTCTTCTAGAATCCCGTAAATTACAGACAACAGTTCCCTTTCTCCGGTCAGTCTCGATAAAACCTTCTGTCTTTAATAACTGATATGCTTTACTGACGGTCATTGTATTTACCCCAAGTTCCATAGCCATCTGACGGACAGTTGGCAATGATTCACCAATCTCAAACTCACCTTTTCCGATTCCCTTCACAACCTCATTACGTAGCTGCAGGTAAATCGGTGTCTCTGATTTTGTATTGATCTTAATAATCATGATTGTCTCCTTCTGAATCTATTATCTTATCTTGCAACAAGGATTTTATATCTTCGCTTTTATTTGTATTATATCACATAATACAAATAATACAATCTTTTTATATTATTTCTTGCAATACAAAAATATAGTGGTTCAGAAAGAAATATCAGTCTTTCACAACTCTTTACAGCCCTGCAAGCTTTCTCCGCACTCTCTTATCTCCAGTCTCATCTACCCAATCCTTCCACTTGACTCTGCCCCGACATTCCACTCCGTCAAACCATGCCAAAATTTCTTCCATACTGACTGGTGAATATCCATTTGCATCGACTCCGACATCATAACGATATAATCCCTGCATACGATTCATCTCATTATAAAGACTCCCCTCACTATGAATATGACCATGTAAATGAATTGACTCATGTGACATAGACTGCCAGTCTGCCATTGGAAAATGTGAAAGGACATACTTTCTTCCATCGATTTTCAATACTGTGATTGGCTGTTCAACAACAAAAGTTCCTTGTACGAGTTTGTTATTCCAGTCCTTGTCATGATTTCCTGGCACAAGATGAACTTTTTTACAATAGATTTTCTTTCTGAGTGCTGCTGCCTCTAAAGCTGTAATCTTAAAAGAATAATCCCCAAGTATATATAACTCGTCATTTTCTTTCACCTTTTCATTAATATTCGCAATAATTCCTTCATTCATTTCATCAATCTGATTCCATGGCCGACATGTGAAGTCCAATGCCTTCTCATGTCCGAGATGCATATCTGATGTAAACCAAATCATTTCTTTTCTCACTTTCTAATTTCTTTTATAGTTTTTTTATTTCTTTTCATCTTTATAGAACTTTGAATGTCCTCGTCATTTTCATAATGCTCCTCTTTTGAATCTTTATCACTGTTTGTATATCTGGATTATAAAAATTTTTAGACAAGCTTTGTCTGATTTTGGCCCATAAGACTCTTTTTAATCCATTCCCAGGGAAAAATAATTTTTCTTTCCCTCAGTCATTAGTTTCGGTTTGTAAAGTTGTTTTTTCTGTTTGCCATAATAAAAGGCCTCCTATGATTCATTATATCATAGAAGACCTTTATATTTTACATAATTCTCTATCCCAGCAGTTCCTCTTTTTTACTGAGGATTGCTTCTACTGCTGCGCATGCCGGGCAGTCACAGTACTTTGCTCCTGCTGCCTTGATCTCTCTTCCGTGCTCTGCTACACCTTTGGCTTTTTCCGCTCCGCCAAATACTTTTGCTCCTGCATCGGACTCTGCAAATGCAATCAGTCCATCAATTGGAATAATATCTTCTTCCATCTCAGCGATGAATTTCTTTGTCTCTTCTGCCTGCTTGTCCGTTCCCACTGCTGCAATCCACGCCTGGGCTGCTTCTTTTGCCTCTGCACTACAACTCGGTGCTGCAATCAGTTCTTTTGCTTTTGCTACAACATACTCTAAAGTTTCTTTTGACATAACAAATACTTCCTTTCCTAGTTATATTTCCTGCTTCCACACACTTCTATGTGGAAGACCTCTATGAGTTGATTGTAGCACATTCACTCCGGACAGTCGATAGACAACTTTTAATCTTTCACCAGCACTTCGAATGCTTCTTTGTTCTGCAAGTTCTCTTGCATTTTTCTTTAATTCTTCTTGATTTCCCTTAAAAATATGCATTAAATTATGCTTATATTCTTCCAGATTATGTACTTTATATGCCTGTACTTGATCCTGAATCCATCCTTTATATACAGGGATATCCCGCAGGACTACCGGCACTTCACAGGCAAGTGCCTCCAGCACTACTATCCCTTCCGTCTCTTCATAGCTGAAGAATGCAAATGCATCGGCTCCGCAGTAGGCGTTCCGAAGTTCTTCTGCTTCCACATATCCGGCAAAGATTACATTTTCACTTTTCTTTTTTACTGCTTCTTTTACTTCTTGTGTCACCAGGCTGTCATTTCCGCCTCCAAACCAGATAAAGGTTGTTTCCGGCATCATCTTTGCCAGCTTTAGGAAATCTAGAATACCTTTTCTCTGAATCAGATGCCCTGCTGATACAACCACTTTACGATTCATTGGAATTTTATATTTCTCATGAAGCTCCTGCTTTTCTTTCTCTTTATTTCTGGATTGGAAAAATTCCGTATCTACTCCATTGGAAACAGCATAGATTTTCTTTTGGATTCCATAGCTTTTCAAAAGACCTTTGGAATACTCTGTCGGTGTAATGACAATATCTCCAAGACCGTAACAGAAGCAAATCCATTTCTTAAAAAGAGGTGCGAAACGGTTGGAACCGATAAAAGAGTTCCGAAAATCCTCCATCGTTGAATGACCATAATAGACAACTTTCTTTCCCTGCATTTTTGCCAGACAGGCTGCCAGCACGGAATCCGGAAATACCGTATTAATGTGTACAATATCCGCCTCTTTCCAGCTTTTTGCTTCTTCAATATCTGCCTGCTTCAACATATTCTTCTGGTGTTTGATTGCACTGCCCACACCACTTTTTGCGACGATACCAAGACCGCCCTCGTATATATATGTCTTCATAATTTCATCCCCCATTCTTAATCTTTCTTCAAGGTGTAACATTTTACCTTCTACCGATAACACATTAGACTGAGAATATCATCCGAAATGCTGTCGTAAGTCCCAGACTGTAAAGTGCAATGGAACATGGTTTTCCAAGCAAAATGACAAGTGAGAACTGCTTCCATGTCATCTTCGTCGTTCCTGCCAGATAACATAAGAAGTCATCTGGTGCTACCGGAAAAAAGATTGCCAGTGTAAATAATTTTAAGAACCGGCTGTCTTTTTCTGTCCAGGAGTCATATCTGTGGATTAATTTTTCTGAGAACATCTTATGCAGAACCGGGCGTCCCATCATTCTGGATATTCCAAATGCAGCCAGTGAACCAATACAGATTCCTATATAGTTATATAAAAATCCAAGCCATGGTCCGAAGAAAATCACTCCCCCCAGACAGCTGATTCCTCCCGGAAGAATCGGAATGACCACCTGAACAATCTGAATCAGTACAAAGATTGCCATTCCTCCATATCCGAACTTACTGATAAATGCCTGTAATGTATCCACAGAATTAAGAATGCCGTTTTTGTATGCCCAGAATGCAAGTGCTACACAGATCAATAACCCGGCAAGTGAAACCAGATTCCATATTTTCGCCATTTGATTTCTATCATTAAGCTGCATAGACATTCCGTCTTTTTCTTTCTTCCAGCACTGCCAGGTAAACCTTCTCCACCCGCTTCGCAAAGCTCTCTTTGGAAAACTGATCTGCTGTCCGAACTGCTGTATTGCGCATTCTCCTCTTTTCATCTTCACTGAACTCCTTCCATTTCTGTATACACTCAAGGTACATAGACTCATTTTCATACTGCCAGCCATTCTTTCCTTCCGTAACTACCTCTTTCAGGCAGTCATCTTTTCTACATAAAAGCGGTACTCCACCAGCCAGCGCCTCATCATATGTCATACCCTGTGTTTCACTTGTTGATGCACTGACGAAAAGATCTCCAATCTGATAATATCTGGCGACTTCATCTGGCGACACCATTCCTGTAAAGATTACACTATCTGTTACTTGATACTCTTTTGCCTTTTCTTCCAGTGTAGTTCTATATGGCCCGTCTCCTACTAAGACAAGTTTTATATTTTTTTGTACACTTTTTTGATACCAAAGCAACTCTTCAATGTTCTTTTCTTTTGCCATTCTTCCAACATAAACGAAAACAATCTCATCTTCCTTTATGCCATATTGTTTCCGAAGCGCCTCTTTGCTTCTGTCGTCAATTCGTTTTCTATATTTTTCTGTATCAATTCCAGACGGTACAACATTGACCGGACAGCTTACCCGGTAGCCTTCCAGAATCCGTTCTATCTTTCCACTTGGTGCGATCATGGCATCAACCTGATCTGATAATTTTCTTGTCATCATCTGTACCAGGCTCCTGCCCCATGCTTTCTGTGGTGAGAAATAATGTGTGTAATCCTCGTATACAGTATGGTATGTGTGAATGATTGGAATATCTAATTCTCCTGCAATTCTTTTTGCCAGAAAAAATGTCGAGAATTCACACTGGGAATGAATCAGATCCGGCTTCCATGCAAGCAACTCTTCCATATATTCTCTCGCCACAACCGGAATCTTCACCCTTGCCTGTGGATATATCTTTCCCATACCTACCGATCCTGCATAGATCACATTCCCCTCTTTATATGAATGACAGTTTCTGGAAAGCGTCAGAACCTTTACTTCATGGCCACGTTTTTCCAATTGCTCTGTCAGATTTAACACGGAAGTCACAACTCCATTTATCACAGGTCTGTACCAGTCTGTTGTAATCAGTATTTTCATTGTTCATTACCTCCTCTTCCTTACAGTAACAAGCTTATCATCCGGTTCTTAAAATAAACGCAGTCAATTCTAAATATTTCTTAAAGATTCTCGCAATATTTTCTTACTACAAGCACGATTTCTGCATGACGCTTTTTTGTATAATAGGAAATGCAATTTCCCATCATCAAAAAAATCCCTGCGAAGTTATCCATTCAAACTTCACAGGGACATGTGTTCCTAACCTTTTATTCCGAGATACTCTATTCTCTTGTTTTTATTTCTTACGATTATTTCTTTCCAAAATGAAAGAATCCTTTTTTCTCATATGGCTCTGTATGGACGTCTACCAGTTCATAGCCAATCTCTTTGATTTCCTTTTTCAGAAATGGAATGTCCAGATTTTCTTCACTGATTACAACCGTCTCACCATCTTTGACAGAAGATGTGACCTTCTTTACTTTAAAATTCTTGCGTACCAGATCATTCATATGTGCTTCACACATACCGCACATCATGCCATTTACCTTTAATACCGTCTTTATCATAATTCTATCTGCCTCCTGTATTAATTCTAACCAGATTATATTTTCTATTTGTCAACGAAGTATCTAATCTAATCAACAGTTAACTCTCCACTCTTAATTAGATTCTTCTCTCTGACGTTCTCATGTTATACCCCTCCAAGGTATAAGTCAATGGTCTGGTTTTATTTACCTAACTGATGAAACTTTTTTATCAATAAGAAGAAGTGTACAAAGATTTTCTTTTATTATCTGAGACTTACTTTTTGTTATACTGTTCACATTTTTCTCTGCTTTTTTCTCATAATAACAGACCTCCTTAAAACCAAGACATTTTACTTTGTCTTCATTTTAAAGAGGCCCTTTAAATACTCTGATATTAAATTCTAAACAATACTTAAACTATTTCATGCAAATTCATGACATTTTTACATTATACTCCAAGTATTCCTTTGACCGTATCTTTCATCTTATCCGCATCACATTCCAGATCATGAAGTACTTTTGCATCCAGAATATCTTTAATTGCCTGTGGCATCGGAACACCGGATACTTCCTGCAGTTTTGGAAGAAGATCAAATTCATCTGCATTTGCATTCTCTGCATCGATAGCGCTCATCACACTCTTTACGAATTTGTATGGGCTTGCTGTAGATGCAATGACACATTTTGTCTGATCACCGCTCTTAGCACGATACTGTCCGCATACATGAGCTGCAACTGCTGTATGTGTATCCATGACATATCCTGTCTTCTGATAGGTATCATGAATACTTTCTGCCGTCTCTTCTTCTGTAGAATATCCGGCAGCAAAATCAGCTAGTTTTTCTTTCATTTCCGGTGTAATTGTATACTTTCCGGTTGTCTTAAGCTCTTCCATCAGCTCTTTTGTCTTCTCTGAATCTTCACCACAGATGAGATAGATCAGACGCTCCAGGTTGCTGGAAATCAGAATATCCATGGAAGGTGATGTCGTTAATACAAACTCACGGTTCTTATCATACGTTCCTGTCTGGAAGAAATCATACAATACTTTATTATCATTAGAAGCGCAGATTAATTTTGCGATCGGTACACCCAGATTCTTTGCATAGTACGCTGCCAGAATATTTCCAAAGTTACCAGTCGGTACGACTACATTAATCTTCTCTCCGTCTTTAATCTCTCCATTTGCAAGCAGTTTTGTATATGCATATACATAATAAGCGACCTGTGGTACAAGACGTCCGATATTGATGGAGTTTGCTGATGAGAACTGGTATCCCTTATCAGCCAGTTCTTTTGCAAGTTCCTGATTTTCGAACATCTGCTTTACTCCACTCTGAGCATTATCAAAGTTTCCATGAATTGCAACTACGTCTACATTTGCCCCTTTCTGGGTTCTCATCTGGAGTTCCTGTACTTTGCTGACACCATTCTTTGGATAAAATACGATAATCCTTGTTCCTTCTACATCCGCGAATCCTGCCATAGCAGCTTTTCCTGTATCTCCGGATGTGGCAGTCAGAATTACAATCTCATTCTTCACCTGATTCTTCTTTGCAGATGTTGTCATCAGATGTGGCAAGATAGAAAGTGCCATATCTTTAAATGCTATCGTTGCTCCATGGAACAGTTCCAGATAATAAGTATCTTCTACTTTTACAAGTGGAGCAATTGCCTCATCATCAAACTTGCTGTCATATGCTTTTTCAATACAATTCCTTAACTCTTCTTCTGTAAAATCTGTAAGGAAACACTTCATAACTTCATAAGCAGTATCCTGATAGTTCAGATCCTTCAGTTCTTCCATAGACTTTCCAAGTACCGGAAGCTTCTCCGGAACAAAAAGTCCTCCGTCCGGAGCAAGTCCTTTTAAAATTGCCTCCGATGCAGTCACTTTCAAATTAGAATTTCTTGTACTTTTATAATATAAATCCATCTGTTCCACCCTTCTATGATCCTGTAATCCTCTGCCTGGCATCACTTTTATTTTGCTTTTTTACTATTTGTATATTTTACAAGTCCGCCTGCTGCAATCAGTTTCTGCATGAATTCCGGGAATGGCTGTCCCTTAAATTCCGTTCCTTTTGTACGATTATAGATCATACCATTATCAAAATCAACTTCCACTTCGTCTCCGGCTTCAATTCCTTTCGCAGCCTCTGGACATTCGATGATCGGAAGTCCGATATTGATTGCATTTCTATAGAAGATTCTGGCAAATGTCTCTGCTATAACACAGCTTACTCCTGCAGTCTTCAGACACAGTGGCGCATGCTCTCTGGAGGATCCACATCCAAAGTTCTTATTTGCCACGATCAGATCTCCCGGCTGTACCTTATTTACAAATTCCGGATCAATATCTGCCATTGCATGGCTTGCAAGTTCCTGTGCATCAAAAGAGTTCAGGTATCTTGCCGGAATGATTACGTCTGTATCTACGTTGTCTCCATATTTAAATACATGTCCTTTTGCTTTCATTATTCAACGACCTCCACTTTCTCAGGATTTGCGATGCATCCTGCAATTGCACTTGCTGCTGCTACTTCCGGTGATGCAAGATAGATCAGGGAATCTACATGTCCCATTCTTCCTACAAAGTTACGGTTCGTTGTCGATACACACTTTTCTCCTGCTGCCATAACACCCATATGTCCACCCATACATGGTCCGCAGCTCGGTGTATTCACTGCACATCCTGCATCTACGAAAATATCCATCAGTCCTTCGTGGATACACTGTTTGTAAATCTTCTGAGTAGCCGGAATTACCATAACACGTACATCTTCGTGTACTTTATGACCTTTGAGAATTGCTGCTGCCTTTCTCATATCTTCCATACGTCCATTCGTACAGGATCCAATAACAACCTGATCGATCTTGATCGGCTCCATAGCCTCAATCTCATCGATTGTTTTTGCGTTTCCAGGAAGATGTGGGAATGCAACAGTTGGACGGACTTCTGCAAGATCGATCTCAACGACCTGCTCATATTCAGCGTCCTCATCAGCTTCATAGACTGTATATTCTTTCTTTGTATGCTCATTCAGATACTGGATTGTCTTGTCGTCTACCGGGAAGATTCCGTTCTTTGCACCTGCCTCGATTGCCATGTTCGCCATTGTAAAGCGATCATCCATAGACAGATTGGCAATTCCATCTCCGGTAAATTCCATAGATTTGTAAAGGGCACCGTCTACACCAATCTTTCCAATGATGTGAATGATAATATCTTTACCACTTACATACTTGCCCGGTTTTCCAGTTAATACGAATTTGATTGCAGCCGGCACTTTGAACCACAGCTCTCCCATAGCCATTCCTGTTGCGATATCTGTTGTACCCACACCTGTTGAAAATGCTCCAAGTGCTCCATATGTACAGGTATGTGAGTCTGCTCCGATAATCAGTTCACCGGCTGCAACAACTCCTGCCTCCGGAAGGATCGCATGCTCTACTCCGGATTTTCCCTGTTCAAAATACCAGTACAGTCCCTGTGCTTTTGCAAACTCACGAATTGCTTTTGAATTCTCTGCGGATTTGATATCTTTGTTCGGTGTAAAATGATCTGGTACAAATACTACTTTATTCTTATCGAATACAGTGTCGGACATCTGCTTTAAAATCGGCAGTGCCATCGGTCCTGTAATATCATTTGCCATTACTACGTCTAATTTTGCTTCTATTAACTGTCCGGCTTCTACATGATCCAGTCCAGCATGCGCAGCTAATATTTTCTGCGTCATTGTCATTCCCATCACGACAACCTCCTGTTCTTTCCATTAGTGCTTTTTATGATGTTTCTTAGCTTTTCGCCATGCGTTCATTGTACCACACAGCACAATCACGGTGCAAGAAAGAATCAGTATTAGGATAATTCCTGTTATATTTGCTACATCTCCCGTTTTCACAGTTGATGCTTTTAATGATTTCGCCGATGTAACTGCCGGTGTAACAGGTATCTGCGGTTCTTCTACTTTCGGTTCTTCCACTTTCGGCTCCTCCGGTGTCGGTTCTTCCACTTTCGGCTCTCCCGGCTCAGGTTTTGGTTCTTCTTCTACTTTCACAGTCTCTCTGTCTTTAACTTCTTCTGCATTTTCAGAACACACAACTACTTCATTTTCAATCTCTTTTCCAATTACGCTCTCGTCAGTAATTGCAACCTGATATTCTACCGTGTACTTCTGACCGCTTTCCGGTCCCTCCAGGAATTCACCTGCATGAATTGTGTAAGAATTCCCCTGCACTGTAATCTTTGCGTCAGGAATTTTCTCACCGTTTTCATTTAACAATATCACTGAATTTTTCTGAAGTTTTACTCCTTCTGTAAGAATCGTATCCGTGATCACCACATTTTTTGCAATGGCTTTTTCAATCTGCTGAGTCACATCCAGCGTGTATGTAATAATATCCCCTAATTTATAAGTTTTACCGGACTTATCTGCATTTTTTTCTACCTGAAGCTCCGGCTTATCCAGCCATTTTACCTGCAATTCGATTGGTGATGATATAATCTGCTGCATAGAAGCTGTCCCAATATCCTGACTTCCATTTCCGGTCTTGACCAGAAGAATTTTCCATGATTTTGCAATTTCTCCCCTGATTTCACCACTGCTCCAAGTCGTTCCATTTCCATATGCAACATCTGCCCTTAAGTAAAATGTGTCTCCTCCCGATACTTTGACATTTCCACTTTCACTCGTGCCTCTCGTCTCATTAACAAGCATGACTCCATCAGGAAGCGGAACGGAGATACTATTTGCCGTATCCCCTACAAGACGAATACTTTGGGTTCTCTGACATTTCTGCTCCCGGTCATAATAGGCCGTCAGCCCATTTTCAGAAAATGTCAGCTCTGCATCTGGTATATCCGGAAGATTTTTTACATAATCTGCATACATGACTACCGCACTGGCAATATCTGCATTCAAGCCTTTAAACGCTGCGCTGTTCTGATCACAGCCGTCATAAATGTATGATAATACACAATGGGTCAGACAATAAGCATTGGCATCTTCCCCCCAGCCTCCGGTCAGTGAACTTTTGATATATTGCTCATACCCCGGTCCACCGTACATGTAATACATTGCTTTACTAAGATGTGACTTCGGATCCAATTCTGATGCGCTATATACACCATTCCCCGGTGATTTCATATCTGGCTCCAGACAAAATGCCAGATTACCATCCACATAATAATAATGGGTCGAATATCCCATATACCTGATTGCATCCCCTTTTACAAGGGATACTTCCTTTGCTTCTGCATTCACTGCCGGCAAAATGAGTAACAAAAAGAACACCCCTACTGCCAAAATGAACTTACGGGCAAAATAAACTCCTTTTTTCTCCATATGCAATTCTCCTCTTAATGATCAATGAATCTGTTGTTTATGGGTTACAAAAAAGACCTCCCTTCACCTATTTTCTCGTTTTGGAAATCTGGGAAGAAATAAATTCCCTTCGTTGGGGATACACCCCATGATGTGTTACTGAAAATTAGAATTTCTTAGACGAGTGCTATTATCATAGCCAGAATGCTATGATTTGTCAATAGCACTTTTAAATAAAATATTCGATGGTTTTCTCAGACGTAAGCTCTGTGTTCTTATTAAAAAGGATGATTGCCTCCCGCCCCTGATAAGGCCCCAGAGAATAGACATTTAACGCAATTTTATTAAAATATTTCCACGGCACAATGCGATTATAGCGCGTCGGACAATTTTCGACAATCTGTATGTCATCAAGACCATATCCTTCCTGATCATAATACGGATCAAACATGTAGACATGTTCCCCGTCTCCGCCTGTAAGAAGAACATAGTGCCACTCATCAGAAAACAGACGCAACACAACAGCGCCTCCTCTTCTGAGAGCGTCATTAACATAGCTTTCATTTCCAAGATACACTTCTTTTCCGGACAGATAACGGCTTTTTACAGGGAGAATTCCAAGATTTCCCATGCTGTTCAGCCAGTTCGACAGAAACATCATGGCAGCGCAGGACGTTCCACTCTTTCCGGGAACTCCTTCACTGCTATAGCAGTCCAGACAATATAGCATAATGTTGCGCAAGACTTCCGGTGGAATTTCCTCTCGTTCGAATAAAAAACTGATGGCATTCTGCATAGATGTCGGTCCGCAGTCATATTCTGAAAACTGATAATGTAATGGATTTTTCATGCCTGTCTCCTTTAGAAAAACTGACGGATACCTTTCGCATCCACCATGAATAAAAAACTAATCTGTTGCATAAGAAACAAATTTCAATCTTTAGATATAATACATATCCTGTCCATAGTCTACATATGTCTGGTACTCTTTTTCCAGATCATAAAGTGTAATGCCTGTCAATATCTTCTCCAGTTCGTAATTCACCTTGTCTATGACCAGTTTTTGTATTGCCTCCGGTGCTGCTTTATAGTCACAGTCTTCCGGCACATCTTCAGCCTCGATTCTATAATCACCTTCCAGGGCTTCGATCACCTCTGAAATTGTAATCTGTTCTGCAGGTTTATTTAAAAAGTATCCGCCCTGGGATCCTTTTATACTCTTGACAATTCCTGCTTTTCTAAGGCTCGCAAATACCTGTTCCAGATACTGTGGAGAGATATTATTTCTCTCCGCGATGCCCCCCAATGCTACCTGCTCATTTTTAGAATTTACTGAAAGATCAATTAATGCCCGCAGGCCATATCTGCTCTTCATCGAAAGTTTCATAATCTTCTCTCCTATAGTTTAACGTATCAGACAGCCGGCTTTTGCCCGCTGTCCTACGTCAATATCTATTCACTCTCTTTTTTTATCTTACTCAGCGAACAGAGGGGTTGAATAATATCTGTCTCCATTATCTGGAAGTAATGCAACAATAGTTTTGCCTTTATTTTCCGGACGTTTTGCATAATCAATCGCTGCCCAGAGAGCTGCTCCTGATGAAATACCTACCAGAACTCCTTCGTGTTTTGCAAGAAGTTTTCCTGTCGCAAATGCATCGTCATTCTCAACTGTAATTATCTCATCATATACTTTTGTATTCAGTACATCTGGAACGAATCCTGCTCCGATTCCCTGGATCTTGTGTGCTCCACTCTTACCTTCTGAAAGTACCGGTGATGTTGCAGGCTCAAGTGCTACAATTTTAATATCTGGTTTCTTTTCTTTCAGATACTCTCCAACTCCTGTCAATGTTCCACCTGTACCAACTCCTGCGATAAAGATATCCACATCTCCGTCTGTATCATTCCAGATCTCCGGTCCTGTTGTTGCTCTGTGTGCTGCTGGGTTTGCCGGGTTCACAAACTGTCCCGGAATAAAACTGTTCGGAATTTCTTTTGCAAGTTCATCTGCTTTTGCGATGGCACCTTTCATTCCTTTTGCCCCTTCTGTCAGCACAATCTCTGCTCCGTATGCTTTCAGGATATTTCTTCTCTCAACACTCATAGTCTCAGGCATTGTCAGGATAATTCTGTATCCCTTAGCTGCTGCGATTGCCGCAAGACCGATTCCGGTATTACCAGATGTAGGCTCGATGATCACAGATCCTTCCTTCAAAAGTCCTTTTTCCTCCGCGTCTTCAATCATACCTTTTGCAATTCTGTCCTTCACACTTCCGGCCGGATTAAAATACTCAAGCTTTACAAGTACTCTTGCTTCCAGTCCTAATTCTTTTTCAATATTCTTAACCTCAACCAGTGGTGTATTTCCAATTAAGTCAATTGTTCCGTTGTAAATCTTTGCCATGATATCTTCCTACCTTTCCTATCAATGTGGTATGCATTTGTCGTTGGTATTAATATAGCACCACATTTCAAACTTGTCAACTATGTTTTGTATGTTTTATATTTTTTCCACCTTTCCATCATCTATTTATAAATACTTTAAGTTTTTATAAATTCTATAAAATTAATTGATTGTCCGCACATTTCGTGATAATCTATAACCACTTTAAGAGAAGCAATCTGCAACTCTTTCAAAGTTCTAAGTCGTAAGACATCTCATTTCGGTGTTTCATGTTCGAAACTGCTATCCGATATGAAGAGAAATGTAACTGTAGGCATAGATATTCTATTGCAAAGATGAATCGAAAACTTTATAATGAAAGGAGAAATGGATGGAGCAAAAGAGAAAGACGATAGAATGGCATCCGGCATTCACGGCTTCACTTCAGATTGAGTTCGAAGATGAAGCAGATAAAATAATATTTGAATCGGAACATTTGTTATCAAAGAAACCCATGCAGATTGATGAACTTGTAATAAAAGTTCATGACAATGAGAAAATCCAGAAAAATATAGGGAGAATATTTCGAAAGCATAATATTGTGGAATATAAAAGTCCGGAGGATTATCTGACAATTAATGATTTTTATAAAGTATATGGGTATTGTTGCTTTTATCAGTCGGATACTGAACATGTATGTGAGATTCCACCGGAAGAACTGACTATAACATTTATATGTAACCATTATCCGAGAAATCTGATACAGCATTTGGAAAAAGTTCGAAAGTTGCAAATAAAAAAAGAAGAGCCAGGGATATATTATTTTGTTGGTGATGCAATTCCAATTCAATTATTGATTACAAAAGAATTGAATCTGGAAGAGAACCGATGGCTTGGCAGCTTGAGAAGCAATATTAAGAATCAAAGTGAGATTGAAGCGATTCTAAAAGAATATGAAGAAAAAAAGAATTCAAAGTTGTATCAGGCAGCAATGGAAGTAATAACAAGAGCTAACTGGGCGGCAATAAAGGAGGCGAAACCTAGTATGTGTGAGGCACTAAAAGAATTAATGGCAGAAGAATTTCAGGAACTGGAAGAGCAAGTGACGGAACGAGTAACAGAACAGGTGACAGAGCAAGTAACAGAACGGGTAACGGAACGGGTGACGAAACAGGTAACGGAGCAAGTAACAGAGCGGGTAACGGAACAGTTGGTAAAAAATTTATACGAAAATGTAGGCAATGCTGAAAAAGTTGCAGAAATGTTAAAATTGCCCATTGAAACCGTACGCAGAATACTCTAAATAATATGTGTTGCAGCGATTTTATCAAGCAAATATATGAGACATGTATTTTTTTAAACGGCGATCAAATAAATCGCCGTTTAAAATTCAAGAATGCCTCCCAACCACTGATACCAGCTTGTTTCTCGCCACCTATAGAGGTTGGAGTCATCTTCCAGCTGATATAGCATCACATTTTCTTACATATTCAAAAAATATTCATGTATTCTCGTATCCCCGTCCAGTTCCGGGTGAAATGCTGTCACGAGCTGTCGTCCCTGTCTGGCAGCCACAATTTTACCATCTACTTCTGCCAGAATCTCAACACCTTCCCCTGCCTGGGCAATATATGGTGCACGGATAAATGTCATCGGCACCTGACCAAGTCCATCAAACTCTGCATCTGTATGAAAGCTTCCAAGCTGTCTTCCATATGCATTACGCTTTGCCGTAATATTCATAGTACCAAAACACGGAACTCCTGCTTCCACTTCATCTGCCAGAAGGATCAGTCCCGCACAGGTTCCAAAAACTGGCAGACCTGACAGGATTTTCTCTTTTAAAGCATCGTAAATGTCAAGTTCCAGTAACAGTTTTCTCATCACGGTACTCTCACCGCCCGGAAGAATCAGAGCGTCAAATGATCTGTTCAGATCTTTTTTCTGACGGATTTCAAAATAATCTGCTCCAAGTTTCTTAAGCATCTGTTCATGTTCCAGAAATGCTCCCTGAAGTGCCAGTACTGCTACGGTCATCTTATTTGCCCCTCTCTGCCATCAGAAGTTCAATCTCCTGTTCATTGATTCCGACCATTGCCTCACCAAGATCTGTGGAAAGTTCTGCGATCAGTTTTGCATCTGTATAATTAGTTACTGCTTTTACAATTGCTGCGGCACGTTTTGCAGGATCACCAGATTTGAAAATTCCAGATCCTACGAACACTCCTTCTGCTCCAAGCTGCATCATCAGTGCTGCGTCTGCCGGAGTTGCAACTCCTCCTGCCGCAAAGTTTACAACCGGAAGCTTTCCATTCTCATGAACATATTCTACCAGTTCAACCGGAACCTGAAGCTGCTTTGCTGCCTCAAAGAGCTCGTCCTCTCTTAAGCTCTGAATTCTGCGGATTTCAGCATTCATCACACGCATATGGCGGACAGCCTGTACAACGTCTCCTGTTCCCGGCTCACCCTTTGTACGGATCATAGAAGCTCCCTCAGCAATTCTTCGAAGTGCTTCTCCAAGGTCTCTTGCTCCACATACGAATGGCACTTTAAAGTCTCTCTTATTGATGTGATATACATCATCTGCAGGTGAAAGAACTTCACTCTCATCGATATAGTCAATCTCAATTGCTTCCAGAATCTGTGCCTCCACAAAATGTCCGATTCTGCATTTTGCCATGACCGGAATTGATACGGCCTCCTGGATTCCGCGGATCATCTTCGGATCACTCATACGGGATACCCCGCCTGCTGCACGGATATCTGCAGGAATTCTCTCCAGCGCCATAACTGCACAAGCACCTGCTACCTCTGCGATTTTTGCCTGCTCCGGTGTTGTTACGTCCATGATAACGCCGCCTTTTAACATCTGCGCTAACTGCTTGTTTAATTCATATCTATTCTCTGCCATAGTTTTTCACCTTTCTCTTCATCCGATTCTTTTCTTATTTTCCTAATATTTTTTCTCTGTGTTACGTAACTATGATACATATCATACTGCAAACTGGTATTTATTAAATATCCAGTTTTTATATTTTGTAGCAAGCCAGTTTTAAACTTATCACAACACAATCATAAAAAGATCCAAAAGATACCTTCTGAGATTGCTTACAATTACCAAGGTCGGAAGACTACTCGGACTTTGACTCGCCACTAACGAAAAAAAGAACAGATCCATCGACCTGTTCTTCCTCAACCTTATTATTTCTTCGCTATCAACTCAATTTCTATTAATGCATCTCCGCAAAGTCCTGTCACACCAACTGTTGTCCTAGTTGGATATGGTGCTGAACCTTGTACTACTATTTTTTTCTCTTCATCTTTTCTTTCAACCTCAGCTTCTCACGTAACTCGTTAAATGTCTCCTTATACTGTCTGGATTCCATACGTGGGAATGCCTTCATCAGACGTCTGGACACGGCTCCGCCCTGACCTGACAACTCTTCATACTTCTTACGAAGTTCTTCACTTCTTGCCTGAAGCTGCTGCCTTGCTTCATCTGCGGTTCCGCCAATCCTTGTACGCCCCTTACTAAGCTTACGTCGGCTGCCTTCCGTTGCTGCTTCCAGTTTCCTGCGGCCTTCTTCTGTCGCAGCTTCTAGCTTCTTGCGGCTCTCTGCTGTTGCTGCTTCCAGTTTCTTGCGTCTTTCTTCTGTTGCCTCCATCGTATCCATCATACCTTCATGGATATTTTCACCAAGCTTATCCGAAATCTCATGCAGCTCTGCGGCAATCTTCGCCATAGTTTCCAACTGATGATTCAGTTTCAGGATTCCGGCCGCAGTCACATACAAATCAACAAAAATGCAGATTTCCAGTACTGCGAGCATTACAAGCCCTAATGTATGTGGAATAAATGTCAATATTTTATGAATGACCGGATGAATCACACGGACGATCAGTACGCATGCTACTCCCCACACAAGGGAAAATATCAAGCAAACATATCCACCGATATTCAGTGGCTGATTTGTATAATCCCACCATTTATGATGAAAAATCTTATCCATCAGATATCCGGTAAGCCCTTCCAGGACTGTCACCAACACTGTGGACAACACATACAGCAAAATCAAATTGTCCTTATACGGTGTCAGGAAATAGACGACTACCGTCACACCAACTCCATAAATCGGACAGATCGGACCATTCAGGAAACCTCTGTTCACGAACTTTCTCTGCTTTGTTGTCGCATATGCAACTTCTGTGCACCAGCCCAGAAAACCATACACGAAAAAGTATAACATCAAGTAATAAATCTGCATAAAATCCCCCTTTTATGTTTATGAAATCCAGTATACTTCACATTGAAGTTTTCGTCAATTGATGATATAGTTAGTGGAGTAACCGATAAATAATTCTCATTTACAATTTATAAAAAGGACAAAAGATGACTTTAAAGCAAGGCAAAAATAGCAAAACTTATCAGGTTCTTTCTATCAACATTGAGCTTCTTCTTGAGAGACGTCTAGAAGCGCTTGGATTGACAGAAGGCGCCAAAATCACAATATTGAACAACAATAAAAAAGGTGCTCTTACCGCCAGATTTCGTGGCACACGATTTGCACTTGGCAAAAGAATCGCAGACCACATCGAAGTAAAGGAGGTCACGGAATAATGGAAAAAATCATTAATGTAGGCTTCATCGGTAATCCAAATTGCGGCAAGACAACACTCTTTAACGCTTACACCGGTGCAAATCTTAAGGTAGCTAACTGGCCCGGCGTCACAGTGGAAAAGAAAGAAGGTTTCACGACCTATGAAGATCAGAAGTTCCGTCTCATTGACCTTCCGGGAATCTACAGTCTGACTTCTTATACAATGGAAGAGACTGTATCGCGGGAATGTATCATGAGTGATGAAGTTGATGTCATTGTAGATGTCATTGACGCTTCCAGTCTGGAACGTAATCTCTATCTGGCCCTTCAACTGATCGAACTTGGAAAACCCGTTGTACTGGCTCTGAACATGATGGATATTGTAGAGAGCCGCGGCATGGAAATTGACTTGCACCGCCTCCCGGAAATGCTTGGAATTCCTGCAATTCCTGTATCAGCACGAAAAAAGACAGGACTTTCCATTCTGCTGCATGCCGTTTCCCATCACAGTGAATATGCCAGCCAGGGACCTTTTATTCATCATCACAAAGGAATGCATTCTGAACACCGGCATAATCATCACTCAGAATATGCCATGGTCTATTCCGACCTTATAGAAGATAAAATCGACGCACTGATTACTTTGATCACCGCAACTTATCCGGAAATGGATAATATGCGTTGGCACGCCATCAAATATCTGGAAATGGATAAAAATATTCTGGATCAATATCCACTTGCCGGAATGGAACAAATTGTAGACAGAAGCTATGAAAAGGATATTATCAATCAAAAATATGACTTTATCGAAGAAATTATTGATGAAGTACTTGTCAATAAAGCTCAGAAGGCAGCCTCTACAGAAAGAATTGATAAGTACCTGACCGGAAAATGGCTTGGTCTTCCGATTTTCCTTCTGATCATGGCATTTGTATTCTTCCTCACATTTACTGTAGGAGACTGGATGAAAGGATATTTTGAGATTGCTCTTGAAGTATTCTCAAATCTCGTATCAAATGGTCTTGCTGCTGTCCACACAAGTCCGATGTTGACTTCGTTGATCGTAGACGGCATCATTTCAGGAGTTGGCGGAATTCTGACATTTCTACCAAACATTTTCATTCTCTTCCTGGCTCTTGCGCTTTTGGAAGACAGTGGATACATGTCACGAGTCGCATTTGTCATGGACGATATTATGAGCAGTCTCGGATTATCCGGAAGAGCATTCCTTCCATTGTTGCTCGGATTCGGCTGTACCGTACCTGCAGTCATGGCTTCCCGGGCACTTGAAAATAAAAGAGACCGTTTTAAGACTATCCTGATCACACCATTTATGTCGTGCAGTGCAAGACTTCCGATCTATGTCTTATTTTCCTCTATGTTCTTTGGAAAATATGCCATGATCGTCTGCTATTCCATGTATCTGCTCGGCATCATTATCGCAATTACAACAGCATTTATCCTGTCCAAAATCGACGGAAGCAAAGCGACACATGCCTTGTTGATCGAATTGCCGGAATATAAAACTCCAAGTGCCCATACGATTGCGATTTATGTATGGCAGAAGATAAAAGATTATCTTACAAAAGCCGGAACTGTTATATTTATCGCATCCATCTTAATGTGGGCAATCTTAAACTTTGGTCCTCATGGATATGTAACAGATATTTCTGAAAGCTTTGGTTCTGTCATTGGACGCCTGATCGTACCGGTCTTTCAACCGGTCGGACTCGGATATTGGCAGATTATTGTAGCTTTGATCGCTGGTATTGCCGCAAAAGAAGTTGTTGTCTCCAGCTGCAGCGTACTCTTCGGAATTCAAAATATTACGACTGCCCACGGAATGACCGCAATGGTGGCTTCTCTTGGTGCCATTGGTTTTGGCCCGGCAAATGCTTATGCACTTATGACATTTTGTCTGTTATATGTACCATGCACAGCAACCATTGCAACGATTCATCGTGAGTTGCAAAGCTGGAAATCCACTGGTTTTATCCTGCTCTATCAGCTGTGTACTGCCTGGATCATAAGTTTTGTAGTTTATCATATCGCAAGTTTGTTCTAAGCTCTTATAAGGGCGCACTAAAAAAGAAGTATTCTGACTTTGAGTAAAATCTCATTTATCAGAATACTTCTTTTTTATTTATTACATATATTTCAACTCAATCGGATCGATCGGATCGACAGGATTCTCAATCTTTCCATTCAGCATACGTTTTCTCTTACGCATGATTGTACCGGCCTTATTATAAAACCAGAAAGAATATGTCAGAATCTTATCCGCCTTTCCCATCTTGTCTTTTGTCGTCTTTCCATACAGACTGCCACCTGTCTCAATCACTGAAGATTTTGACCTGATCAGTGCGATCAGCTCTGTCTCACATGTCACTCGCTCTGGCAGAATGGTATACCCCATACCTACACAATTAGGTCGGTGTGCGTCACTGCCACCGATTCCCGGTTTCTTATATTTCTGTGCAAGCTTAAGGGCTCTCGCATTAGACTCTGCTGATTCACATGCATTAAATACTTCAATAAAGTCAAACCGCTTAAATAACTCTGGTGATTTGTAATAACGCTTTGTGTTCGTAAAGCTTAAATATTTGCCCCCGCATGGATGTGCCGGCCCCAGAATTCCTCCGTGCTTATGCACAAAATCAATCAATACTGCAACCGGAAGACCTCGGAGTTCCAAAAGTCTCATCTTCACGCCTTCTGGCATAATGCATAAAATATGTCCCCCGTCACAAGTATCATACTCAATTCCTTTTAAGACTACAAAATCATCATGTACTTTTCCCTTCATCTGGTATTTCCAGTGTCGGTATCCTTTATACGTATCATGATCTGTAATCAGCATTCCGTCAAATCCACGTTCTTTTAAAAGTGTAATGTACTCGTCCAGGCTCACCTTGCTGTCAATGGACCCTTCCTTTACATGACAATGCATGTCCAGTTTCATAAGCCTATTCCTCGCTCTCCTTGTCAGATGGAATATCGTCTAAATCCAAATCCCTGATCTCGATATCCTCTGACTCATCATCTGAAAAATCCTCATCTTCATCCAGATATCCTTCCGGCTCTTCTGCCTCTTCCTCATCCAGATATCCTTCCGGCTCTTCTGCTTCTTCTGGCTTCGCTTCGTCCTCATCCAGAATCATTCGGGCTTTCTCTACTTCATTCTCCATAGAGACCTGTTCCTTGATATGTTCAGATTTGATTCTCTCTTTCTTTCCAATCTTACTTGACTGCATCATGAACTGAATCATAAGTCCTACAAATGCAAGAACTGCACCTGCTGCATATTTTAACCATGACGGATCTGTAATTCCAGCAAGGTCGAGAATCGCCGGACCTGCAAGAAATCCACCTGCTATACCGGTAATTACAATGATCATCGGCTCTGCAAATATTGCAGCAAGAATCGCAAGCACAAGTGCCACTGCCAGTTCCACAATAGTAATGACTGAACTTTGTGCCGGTATCACTGCTGCCAGCACTCCCATAGAGCAGATGAATATCATCACAAATACACCCAGCCTGTATACAAGAAAAGACACTACTGCCAGCAATATCGCGCAGACTAATATAACCGCTACGGATGCAATACCTTCAATTCCCGCTAATGCACAGATTCCAGCTCCCACTCCTGCTCCAATCAGAAATCCCAGGAATGCCGCAACCACTTTCACCAGCTTCAAGCCGAAAAATCCAATTAAAATACCGATTGCTATCACAGCCGCAAACACTCCCACGCTTAGCTTTCCGGCAAGGAACACTGAAGTCGGTCCATCCATGGAGCCTATCGCACTTATGCCTTTCACCAATGTTGTCTCATTCATTCTATTATCTCCTTTACGTGTTAATTATTTTCTCCCGTCTCATTCATCTTTATTATATCAGTATCTGAAACACACGTAAAGTCTCTTTCTTGTACCCCTTATGCTTTCTTCCTGTTGATGATCAGACGTTCAATGATTTCTATCGTCTCTTTGATTCCGTAGTTGGCACTGTTAATGCACAGGTCATAATTCTCAGGAGTTCCCCATTTTTCACTTGTATAAAATTCGTAATATTTTTTATGCTGGCGATCCATTTTTTTCAAAAACTTCACCGCTGTCTTTTGATCCATCTCACGCACGTTCATCATATACTGCACTCTCACTTCAAATGGTGCGCTGATGAACAGACTGATATGTGGAATATAATTATTGCGCAGAATAATATCCGCACATCTTCCAACTATAATACAATCTTCTGTTCGTGCCAGATTGCAGATCAGATCGCTCATATTAAAGAAGACGGCATCTTCTCTGTTAAGTCCATGATAACGATACATATTCCGCAGCTTTGATTTCAATGTTTCTCGTTTTTTTCCATATTTATCAAACTCTGTAAAGCACTCTTTCTCTTTAATATGAAATTTTTCTTCTTCCTGACGTTTTAGTACCTGCTCGAAAATCTCTGAATCATAATAATTGATATGCAGCTTATCTGCCAGCTCAAATCCAATATCATTTCCCGCACTTCCCTGTGTACGGCTGATACAGATAACGAGATGCGCATTTTCGTCCACTTCATCCCAGTGTGCAGCCGGATTCAGAGCCATTCTTTCTGCATTGACAATATCCGTTGCAGACATATCCGGAAGCTGCTCCATTGCTTTAAGAATCTCATTATATTCTGTCATCATACGGCTCTTATCTTCTTTATTCTTAATCGTACGAGCCATGTTACTGATCAGCGCCAGCTCACTTCGCAAGAGATGTCCGTCAGGCTTCGTATACATCAACATACTAAGTGCACGGATCGTATTCTCTCTGCTTCCTGTAAATGTTCTTCCAAGGGAAGATCCTACACATTTATATACTTCACCATCTAGATCATAGATCCGATTCGCAAGTTCTATATATATATCTTTATTATTTGCCATATCCGTAACCTCCTACAAAAAGAACACAAGCATATCCAGTATAAATACCGGAACTAAGAATGCAAGCGACCATAAGATATATCCAAAGAACGATGGCATATTGACACCATTTTCATCAGAAATCGCCTTTACCATAAAGTTCGGTGCATTTCCTATATATGTGTTTGCTCCCATAAATACAGCTCCACAGGAAATAGCCTCTAGAAGATTCACCGGAATCTGTCCAAGAGCCGTTGTAATACCTCCTGTTAATCCAAGTGTTCCCGCAGTTGTCAGGAATACAAGATAGGTCGGTGTATTGTCAAGGAAGCTGGACAGCGCTCCTGTTGCCCAGAACATCTGGTACGGCTCGCTAATTCCAAGGTTTGGTCCAACAGTTTTTAACAGCATCAGTGCCGGCTGCATAGTAATAAAAATTCCGATAAACAAAACTGCAACCTCTTTGATTGCTCCCCACGTAAAATGGTTCTTTGTACGGATTGAACTGTCTGTTGTCTTAAATGACAGAAATGCTGCAAGTAAAATAATCACAATCTCAATCAGCGCAGGAAGCGTCAGTGTAACTTCTCCGTACAGACGAATTCCTCTTACATTACCTGCCGCGTCCTGGAATGCTGACATTCCCGGAAGTACTCCACGCATAAATCCCATTAGAAGCGGCGGATCTCCGATTGGCGTAAGACAGCCACCCATATTGGCTCCCGTTGTTCCAATACAGCTGGAAAGCAATGTACCCAATGCCAGAAGACATGCATTTACTCTCGGTGATCCTGCAAAATCTCCTCCAACTGTAATGTTACCAGATACACAGAATAATCCAAATAACAGAACAATAAATGTCAGATAATCATTCACGATACATTCCAATACTGTTTCAAATGTATCGCCTGCACCATAAACGATTGCAAATGGCACTACAAGTAATATGATCCACATAAACACCACAAGTGGCTGGTGTGCTTCCCACCACTCAGCACGTAACAGCGGCATGACCGCTATACATAACAAAAGAAAACAGATAGTAAAAGCCAGCTTTTACTATCTGTTTCTTTTTATCTTCCTACTCGAATTCTACAGCTCCTGTTTCTGTTCCATTGATCACATAGTAGACCGCATTCTCTTCCGGTTTTATGTAAAGATCCATCTCTTTAATGTCTCCGACTTTTTTACCAGATCTCGTCCATGCTTTTTTCACACGGGCAATGATGTCTTTCTCTTCTACCTGCTTACCATAATACTCAACAAATGCTTTTATTTTAATGTCTTTCTTAGCAGCTTTCTTTACAGTCTTTGTCGCAGTCTTTGTTACAGCTTTTGCTACAGTCTTTGCCGCATCTGCATCTTTCACTGCTTTTTTCGTAATCTTATCTACTGTATCTGCAGCAGCCTTCTCAACTTTAGCTTCTACTTTCTCTTTTGTCTGTGGCTTTATCTCGGTCTTAGCTTCTGCCTCTACTTTCTCTTTTGTCTGTGGCTTTATCTCGGTCTTAACTTCGGCCTTTGCTTTCTCTTCTGTCTTTATCGAATCAGCCATAACATTTGCAGCTATTTTTACATCTTTTGTCTTTTTTACAGGTGTCCCTTTTTTTGTTACCATAATAAATCCTCCTCACAAAAAGGTATATCTCAAGTGTGAACATATTTATTATAGCACATCAAAATAGAAAATCAATTTCGAATATGTTAACCTTTTGTCAATTCGTGTCGCTTATCGACAGCATTTTTCACAATTTGACAACTTAAAATCCGAAGATCTGTAAAACCATTCCTGCAATCACTGAAAGTGCATATAAAGTGAGTACAATCTTTATGTTCTCACGTTTATCCCGATTGACCTTAAAAAGTACAACCAATCCAATTCCTGCTCCGGTACAGAGACCGGAAATGGCAGATGCGAATGAAATTGCACCGCTGATATAAAGCTGCGTGATTACAACAGAAGCCGCACAGTTAGGTATCAATCCAATAAGTGCTGCAATCACTGGCTGGAAAATACTATCTGCCAGAAGATATTCGGATAATGTCTGAATCCCAATTACTTCTATAATAAAATTCAAAATTGCTGTAAATACAAAAAGATAGAGAAATATCTTAATTGTATGGCGAAGTGCTGGTTTTAAAAGTCCGGCGTGGTGATCATGACATCCACAGTGATCACAGAGATTTCCACACTCTTTTGGAGTTGCAATTTGTTTCTGCAGGAAAAGATCAATGATGTATCCTGCTACGACCGCAATCACAACTTTTACCGCAAGGAGTGTCAGAACTGTCTTTCCCTGATCCGGATTGCCAAGCAAAATCAATACTGCTTCATCTGATGTTGCAAGAAATACAGAAAGCAATGTTCCTACCGATATAATCCCTCCTGCGTAGAGGTTAGAAGCCATGACTGAAAATCCGCATTGTGGTACACAGCCCACGAGTGCCCCCACAACCGGACCTGCTTTATCCACATCTTCCAGTGCCTTTCTTGTCAATTTTGTCGAATAATGCTCCAATCCTTCAATTAATAAAAATGCTACAAAAAGAAATGGAAGCATCTTTAAACAATCTGCCAACGCATCTGCAAGTACATCTATTATCATTTCCATATTATCACCTCTAATTCTATGCCTTATTATCTAGTTACTTATTATGTTCTATTCTTAGTAACACAATCCGCAATATTATATCTTATTCTTTTCCAAATTACAAGAACTCCTCTGCAAATTTACAGGAAATTCGAGGCAATACTGTGAGGTACGGTACAAATCAAATATCACTTCATCATTCTGTAAATTTGCAGGGGAGTCCCTTTTTGATATTATATTCGAAACTTTTTTATTTCTTTTTCAATATGTTAATGACTATGTAAACAGTTTTATGTAATCTTATCTGTAATTATAACGGGCTTTTGATCTCTTCATGTGCTCTTCCATAGCTTCTGCAGCACCCTCTCCGTCTTTTGCAAGTATAAGACCATAAATTCTCTGATGCTCTTCATAAATTTCCTGAAGCTGCCGTCCGTCAATCATTCCCGTCTCACTGACATGACGCATCAGATTACTGATTGTCTGAAGCATACTGTAAATTACAGTATTCCCGGAACACTCTGCAATACTGCTGTGGAACTCCAAATCTGCATCCAGAAACTTCTTATAATTCTGCTCTACATATGCCTGATGGATTTTATGTGATACATCATACAGACGATTCAGAGCGCGATCATCTACGCAGTCAGCTGCCAGATAAGCGGCTTTCATTTCCAGAAGATCTCTCACTTCCAAAATAGACTCTGTCTGATTGCCATTCATAAATAAAGACCAGGAAAGTGGAATGACGAAAAAATTTGCTTCATTTCCACTAATATAAGTTCCCTGCCCCGGCCGGATATCAATCATGCCAAGCACATCCAGAACTTTCAATGCCTCACGTACTGCCGAACGTCCAACTCCAAGTTTTGTCGCAAGTACACGATCTGACTCTATCTTATCCCCTTTTTTCAGACTCTTATCAAACATCTGCTCTGCAAAATACATAGTCAGGCGATTCAAAAGTTGATTAATGCTGCCTTTTTTAGACTGAAGCTTTCCAAGCGCTTCCGGGCTTACATCATCCGGTAATAGAATATGTATCTTCTCGGCAAATTCTTCTGATGGCATAGAAAAATGCATAGAATCAATTCCAAGCTGTTCTGAAACACTGATAATGACATCATTCATTCTGGGACCATCTTTTGCCTCCAGGTTAGACAATGTCGCGATGCTCATAGTTGGCTTTCCTTCTTCATCCGACAGGAATCTGTCAATGAATTCTTTTTGAGTCAGCCTTAAAGCTCTTCTTAACAATCGTAAGTTTTCTCTTTTGTACATCGGATTTAATTCGCCCATATCTTTTTCCCCGTTTCTTTCTCGAAAGGCCGCAGGATATCTCTTCCTCCGGCCTTTCGAATCACCATTCATAAATAATTATTTTTTCGGATTACTCAGCAAGAAGCTTTTTAGCAAGACCTGTCATAACAACAGAAGCTTTTGCAAATTCACTATACTTTGTAAACTCTACCGGGCAGTGACTTCTTCCGTCTTTACTTGGAACGAAAATCATAACTGTCGGAAGCACCTGACCGATCTCAAGTGCATCATGTCCTGCTCCACTAGGAAGTCTCATATAAGAATATCCTCTTGCTTTGCAGTCTTCTTCCATGATGTCAAGCATACCTTCATCCAGCATAACTGGCTCGATTACAAGCTTTGTATCGATGTCATAGGATCCACCCATAGCCTTCACTTCACGGTCTAATGCTGCACGAATTCTGTTTGCGATATCATTAATATTGTCGTTGCTCTTAGAACGAATGTCAACTGTAAATTCACATTTTTCAGCTACAATGTTCATTCCACCAGGTATCGTGTTAATATATCCGATTGTTGCAACTGTTCCATCAGCTTTCTCTCTTGCCCAATCTGGGATTTTAGAAATAACCTTTGTTGCTGCATCAACAGCATCAAGACGCATATCCATTGGAGTTGTTCCGGCATGGTCAGCTCTTCCGTTTACTGTTACCATATATCTCTGGATTCCAACGATACAATCTACAAGACCAATCTCAATATTCTTTGCATCCAGAACCGGTCCCTGCTCAATATGAAGCTCAAGGAATTTTCCGATAGAACCTTCCGGCCATTTTGCATCTTCAATCTTCTCTGGATCAAGTCCATATCCCTTCATGGCATCATAGATAGAAATTCCATCTGTATCTTTGTAATGTTTGCAATATTCAACATCTCTGTGTCCAAGCATAGCTCCGGATCCAAAATATCCTGTTCCGAAACGCATACCCTCTTCATCGCAGAAACCAACGATTGCAAAGTTTCTCTTTGGTGTAAATCCTTCATCTTTTAACTGTCTTGCAGCTTCGATCGCACATACAACTCCGGCGATTCCATCAAAGTCTCCACCGTTTACTACTGAATCATAGTGAGATCCCATCATAACACATGGAAGATCTGGATTCTCTCCTTTTAAGATACCGATTACATTTCCGGCCTCGTCCTCATGTACTTCAAGACCAGCCTCTGTCATAACCTCTCTCAGGTAATTTACGGCATCTCTAGCCTCTTTTGTAAATGGAAGTCTTGTACATCCATCTCCTGGTGTTGCTGTAAAACGTTTTAAACACTCTAAATTTTCAGCAATTCTTCCTGTTACTTCTTCAATTGCTACTGTTCCCATAGTCTTTTTTTCCTTTCTGGTTACAATAATTACTTATGTTTTGGTGTTAAGATAAACACTTTCACCGGTGAATAGAACATAGCTGCTATCATGATTACAAATCCAACTGCACAGGCTGCGGTTGTCCCGGTATATAAACCGAAAAGCATAATAGCAAATGCAATCATAATTACGATAAATGCTAATGTCAGTCCACCTTCTTTAGTTTTAAAAAAGCTATTCTTCTCCATTGTCAGCACTCCTTTTTCCAGATTCAAGACTTTCTTATAAAGCTGTCATAACAAACAATACTGCTCCAATCAAAATCGTAGCCGGTATTGTAATCGCCATAAGCTTTTTCATAACTTCGCCTTCGCTTCCAAGGATACTTGCTGTTGTCGTACCAAGAATAATCTTGCTCGGGCTGATTGCAGCTCCGATTGCACCACCGGCTGACTGCGCTCCAAGGATTGCAGCAGTATTAGCCCCAAGAAGTTTTGCGGTTGTCATCTGGAAACTTCCAAATAAAATATTGGAACTCATGTTACTTCCTGTCATAAATGTTCCAAGAAGTCCTACAAATGGTGCAAAGATAATGTAAACTTTTCCAAGCACATTCGCGATTCCGTTTGCAAGCACGACTGTCTGTCCTGTACCATCCATAATCTTTGACATAATAACAAGTCCGATTACGGCAATACCAGACGGCATTGTCATAGATACAGATTTTACAAACACTCTCTTCGTACCACCTTCACCGATCCAGCCATGCTTTTTATAATAAACAAGACCAATGATCGCTGATACAAACAAGAACATACTTGCATGAGTAAATGGAGCTAATGGTGAAAAGCAATCTACTGCTTTATTTACATAACCATAACCCGTAGATGTCTCTGGAAAAGCAAATCCAAATTTAATCTGTCCAAGTACTGTATTTAATGGTTTTACAAGTAATACTACCAACGTAATGATAGATAATGCAAAATACGGTACAAATGCCTGAACAAGTGTCATATCCGGAATTTCTTCTTCTCCATCGGCTGCAGCAAAATCACGATTCATGATCGGACTGTCCTCAATGCACCACTCATCTTTATACATTTTTGTTCTTCCAAGAAGAAGAATGACTACCAATGAAATAACTGCCGGGATGAAACAAGCCAGTGTTGTGCTTACTTGTGTCAGCAGAAGTTCTCCGCCTCCCTGAATGACTGCCATAATTGCTACGGCTACAAATCCTTTTTTCAGTGCTTTTCCTTTACCGTAGAACCAGCATGTGGCAAAACCACCGATTGCTGTCCAGATAAATAAGAAAAATGCTGTCCACATAGCTGTTGTAAGATACTCACTGCTTCCTACAGCAAGTCCGGCTGACATAGCCAGAGAATCCCACGCAGCTCCAAGTGTACCGAATGTATTTCCCCACGCCTGACCGATAAGAGGGATAATAACTGCCCACAGCGGTTTCACACCAATACCGATCAAAAGAGGTGCTCCTACTGCAACAGGTACGCCGAATCCTGTAATTCCCTGAAGGAAACTCTCAAAGATCCAGCCCATTGCAAGTACAAGAAGCAATTCGTTTGGCAAAAGTTTACGCATACCATTACGGATTACCAAAAATGCTTTTGCCTCATCTCCAACCTGATACATCAGAATTGCAGTCCATACAATGATCAATATGATCAGTGCATTCCACACACCTTTCGCACTTTCGGAAGCAAGAAGCGTAATGTCTGCTTTATAAAAAGCAACTCCAGTAACTACCGTTATCAGTAATCCTACCGGTGCCGCCTCGGTCGCTCCCCAGCCACACTTGATCATTAAGATCAGAAGTGCCGCAATTGGAAGGAACGCCATAATCCACATAAATAGATTTACTGGTATATTCATCTTGTTCCATCTCCTATTTTCTTCTCATTACTTACAGATGTGGGATAACTCCCACATCTGATATAACTATTATTGATGGATCACAGTTCCTGTCTTTCCGGCAATTCCTTCTGCCGCTTTGTCAAGAAGTGTAATCAATGTTCTTCTTCCTTCTCCTGACTCAGCAAAACGAATTGCTGCTTCAATCTTCGGAAGCATAGAACCTTTTGCAAACTGTTCCTCGGCAATATACTCTTTTGCCTGTTCTACAGTCAGATCTGAGAGCCATTCCTGATTCTCTTTGCCAAAGTTGATTGCAACTTTTTCTACGGCTGTCAAGATAACCAGATAGTCTGCTCCAAGCTGAGCTGCCAGAAGGCTGCTCGCATTATCTTTGTCAATAACTGCGTTGACTCCGACCAGTTTTCCGTTCTCACTGATTACCGGAATTCCACCGCCACCGCATGTAATCACGATGTGTCCTGCATTTACCAGTGTCTTGATCGTCTCAAGCTCACGGATTCTCTGTGGCATCGGAGAAGCTACAACTACACGGTAGCCTCTTCCTGCATCTTCCATACAATGCACGCCATTTGCTTCATTTTCTTCCGCCTCTTCCTTAGTAAGGAACCTTCCGATTGGTTTTGTCGGATTTTCGAATGCCGGATCATTCTTATCTACTTCTACTTGTGAAAGGATTGTAGATACTTTTCCTTCAATGTTACGGCTGTAAAGCTCGTACTTAATTGCATTCTGAAGATCGATTCCGATATATCCCTGGCTCATTGCCACGCTTGTCGGAAGCGGAACCTGTTTATAATTCTCATGCGTAACAACCAGGTTGTCCATAGCATTCTGGATCATTCCGACCTGTGGACCATTTCCGTGTGTTACGATGATATCTAATCCCTGCTGTGCAAGGTCAACAATTACTTTTGCAGTCTTAGCCACTGCCTCTTTCTGCTCTTCTACATCTTTACCAAGCGCATTTCCGCCAAGAGCAATGACAACTTTTTTCTTTTCCATGGCTGCCTCCTATCTTCCGGACTTATGCCTCGAATCCAAGCTTCTTAGCGTATGCTACGATAGCTTTTTCGAAACACTCGATTGGCGGGTGAACTGTACCTGCTCCAATCTGTCCTTTTCCTGCTACTTTGTTAGCAATACCTGTGTTGATTACTGGTGTGATACCTTTCTCAACTACAAGTCTTGCATCGATTCCAAGACAAATTCCCTGGAAATTCCATGTAGGAACTGTGAAGTTCGGGTTTCTGTCTGTAACGATTTCCATCATCTCGTTACTTGTACGAAGAGCATCCTCGTATCCGCCAGCACCTACGAATCTTGTTACAGCCGGTGCTGCGATCATTGCCATACCACCGACACCAAATGTCTCTGTAATAGCACTGTCTCCCATATCCGGGCAAGCATCATCTGCATCATATCCTGTAAAGTACAGTCCCTGTGGTGTATTAACCGGACCTGTGAACCACTCGTCACCCATACCAGCAATACGGATACCGAACTCATATCCGTTACGGCACATTGCTGTAACGATTGTTCCGTCTGTTCCTTTACGTGCATCATCCATAACAGCCTTACCTGTAGCCATCATAATGTTCAGGAAGAACTGATCTGTATCAGCAAGGAACTTGATAACATCATAGCGGTCTTTCTCGCTGATGTCTTTCATCTCTGTAATAAGCGGAGCCATCTCTTTTAAGAATACAAGAGAAGCTGCAATATTTCTCTGGTGGAACTCATCACCCATTGCGATTGCTTTTGCGATCAGTGGGTTAATTGCAAGTCCGTTCTCCATAGAACGAAGAGCTTTTCCAAGTATTGGACCAAGAACATCTCTCATCCAACGAAGTCTGTTAACAACTTCCTCATCATAAGCTCCGAAACGAAGAACCTTACCAATACCCTCGTTCATTGTACAGTAAGCTCTGTTAGCTCCTGTCTCGTTCTCAACTACAAATACTGCCATGTTAGGAGATGTGATTCCACCCATAGGTCCTACTGCGTTGCAGTGGTGGCAAGGGATGAATTTGATCTCGCCATTCTCAAGCATTTTTCTAGCTTCTTCTTCTGTCTCTGCCCACTCCTCGAACATTACAGCACCTACGCAAGATCCCTGCATCGGGTCTGGCATATTCTTGTAATCTACCGGAGGACCTGCATGAAGAATTACTTTTCCATTATTTTCAGCAAACTCTGGAATTACTTCTTTTGCACGAACGTTATCTTTTAATACTGGCTGGCTTGCTACAACCTTAGCAATCACTTCACGGTTCTTCTCTTCGATTCCTTCGTAATTTCTTAAGAAGTTCAGAGTCTTAATAAGTTTTACATTTCCGCCTGCCGGTGGAGCCCAGTCATACTGTACAACTTCGCATCCAAACTCTTCTACAACTTCTGCGAAGCTCTTCAGTCCGATGTTGATGATACGTGGTTTCTCAGAAAGAAGCTCTTTTAATGTCTCAGCTGGTGTATGTTTCTCACATGCAACAACCTCTTTTGCGCGAATCTCTTTCTCTGGCTCCTGGAAATCTCTTCCGATAGCGTGGATAGCTGTCTGACATGCAAGCTTATTGTTCTCACATACGATAACTCCAGCCTCTTTTAATTTGTTAACAGCCTCATCATATCCCTGATAATCTCTTCTTGTTCCACATACTGTAGCGATGAAGAATACTTTTCTTCCTGCTGCATCTGCTTTTGCCTGAAGTTCTTTGATTGTCGGGATCAATGATCCTGCCATATCTGCGTGTGAACCATATCCAAGCATGATGTCAAGAAGAACAACTCCTGTAGACGGATCATCTACTGCTTCCTGCATACACTCAATACGTTTTGCAGGATCGATCATCGGATGTGGTTTACCCTGTGTATAAGCATCATCTCCAAGGTCAACTACTACGTTGCCATCTAACTGGAGCATATATCCTTCAACGTCCTCTGGTGGAACTTTGCAGTTCATTGCATCTTTGATCAGCATAGCTGCCTCATTTGCAAGTGTACCACCTGAGTAGTAAGCTTTGATTGTCTTTCCGTCTTCTGCTTTGTAGAATTCAGACTCATCTACATCAACAGTAGCTTCCGGAACCTTTGTTCCTCTTACAAGACCTACAGCAAGACGAGCTGCCTCATCCAGTGTGTATGCATGATAGAAGTTCTCCTCATGATACTCTGGTTTCTCTCCAACAAACAGAGTAACAACTGGTTTGCTGAAGTTAGAAAGTCTTGCAGAGATTTTATCTCTTACTTCTTTTGCAGGCGGTTTGGAAACGATTACAAGTACTTTCACTGTATCGTCGTCTTCCATTGCATCGATCATATCCATCATTGTGATTCCACCGACCTCAGCCTTCAGGTCACGTCCACCGATACCGATAGCGTTTGTAACACCCTCACCAAGTCTGTCGATGATTGTTGTCAGTTCCTGGATACCTGTTCCTGAAGCTCCGATGATTCCGATAGAACCTTTCGCTACATTATTTGTAAATGCGATTGGAACTCCCTGAATGATTCCTGTACCACAGTCAGGACCCATAACTGCAAGTCCTTTTGAATGAGCTTTCTCTTTCAGAGCTTTCTCATCCTCGATTGTTACATTGTCACTAAACATGAATACGCTCAGTCCCTCATCCAGTGCACGGTCAGCCTCTAATGCTGCATATGCTCCCGGAATAGAGATAACTGCCAGGTTTGCATTGGACATTTTCTTCAGTGCCGCATCCCATGATTTTACACTTTCAGAACCTTTCTTTCCTTCTGCTGCTGTGGACTGTTTCTTTAAGAACTCCTCAACTTTGTCCATTACAGCATCAAGTACTGCTTCATCATTAACATCAGCTACAACTACCATATCATTTGCTGTAGCGTCAATTAACTCATCTGTTGTAAGTCCACTCTCCTTAAAAATGTCTTTGTTCGCCGGTGTAGCCATCATAACCTGAATCTTGTTGACTCCATCCAGTGAAGAAAGCTCATTTGTCAGAAGCATCAGAACTACTGAATCCTGGTAACTGCCTTTTTTTACGACTGTCTTTAACATGTCATTTCTCCCTTCTTATCTAGTTCATTGTTTTTATAGTTTGATATCATCTATTTTTGAGATGGGACCCGGGAAGCAGAGAAGTGCTCCACTTCCTGGTCCATTGGAAATTGCACGAAATAAATGAATTAGTCAGCGAATCTGTTTTTGTGATCGTATCTGTCAAAGTGAATTGCGTCACTCTTGAGATAATCAACAAGCTCATCTACGACTTCGATTCCACCTTCAGCATAAGCTTTGTCTCTTCTCATAAGAGCTCTCTGTCCTGGGTAGTATACTTTGTCAAATCCCGGAGCTGGTCTCATAGCATTTAACTCATCGCATGTCTGAGACATATTCTTCTTGAACTGCTCAGCACCGCAGAATCTCTCTGGATCGATAACGATAATTGTCTGTCCAAGCTCACGTCCTTTAGAGCAGTCATGATACATGGAGCTTACATGTTTACCAAACGGTACTCCAAGAAGTACTCCTGAGAAGATGTCTACCATCATCATAAGTCCATATCCCTTAGCACCGGCAATCGGTACAAGAGCATTTACTTTATGTGGATCTGTTACAGGAGCTCCGTCCTCATCTACAGCCCAGTCTGCAGGAATCTCAGCACCCTGTGATCTCTTGTCCAGGATTTTTCCCCAAGCCTGAACTGTTGTAGCCATATCAAATACAACATTACGATCGTCTGCTGTCGGGCAAGCAAATGAAATCGGGTTTGTTCCATAATAAGGCTCTGTTCCGCCGTATGGTACTGCCATCGGATCTGACTGGCAGAATGTGATAGCTGCAAGTCCTTCTTTTGCACACATCTCTGTATAATATCCGATTGCTCCTGTATGAGATACATTAGCCATACCTACAATAGCAACTCCGTTCTCTTTTGCCATCTCAATAGCTTTCTCAGTAGCTTTTGTTGCTACCCAGTAACCGATACCATTGTCTCCATCCATGATTCCTGAGCAAGGACCTGTCTGCTTCCATGTGATGTTTGGCTCATGTGTGATTCCGCCTTTGAAGATTCTCTCACAGTAATACTCAACACGAACAGCACCATGTGAAGCAAATCCTCTCTCATGTGCCCATGTCAGAATTTCTGCTGTCTGATCAGCGTGATCCTCACGAAGTCCCGCCTGGATCAACTTGTTTTTCATTAAGCTCTTAAGCTCTTCTCTTGAAAGTCTCATTCTTTCATACCATCCTTTTCTTTATTTTCTCTCTTTATATACCATATAGTTACCTATATAATTATCTACGTGTTTTCTTTACATGCAGTATTTTTCTAATTTATACATCTTCTAATTCACACTTTTTCAATTCATCTTTTCTATTTTGTCACATTATTGACAAACTCTTATATAGCATATACGCCGGTACACACAGTTTCTTTATTGCTCCCAGCAATGCCGCTCGCTTTTTTTTACTGTATATACCGGCATATGATGTCAATCGTATATAATTTATATTCGATTTTATTATGTGCTAAATATCATTTTCAGTGTAAGAACATCGTTCAGGCTATGTACTATATATTACAGAGCAACGTCTCTGTTGCAGTCTTTAGAGTAGATGTAAACTAACTCTTCCTCACGTCCCTCATCGCCTACAGCGTAGCAAGCCTGTGGAACATAAGCGTCCATGAAGCAATAATCACCTTTCTGAAGCGGTACCCAGTCATCTCCAAGTCTGTACATAGATTTTCCAGACAGGAAATACATACCATGCTGCTGAACATGTGTCTCGATATATCCATGAGAAGCTCCGATGTGGAATTTCAGGATATGCATATTCATGTCAAATCCGATGTCATGAGCTGATGGAAGGAAATCCTGTACATAGCAGTTCTCCATTCCTTCATAGGACATCCACTCAAGATCATTAGCATTTCCAACTACTGTGTGAGCACTGTGCCCTGCAACTGGCTCATAACGGCGTCTGTATACATATAATGTAGCCTCGCCTTTAGCTTCAAAAGTAATGTTGTTACTTGCTGGTGAGTAAATGTATCCACCTTTTGTAAGTTCTGCGGACTGATCATCATTCTTTACTGAAAGTTCACCATCAACTACATATAAGAAGGACTCGATTCCCTCTCCACCGATTCCTGTATTCTTTCCACCTTCGTGAACATGTACAAGATAGTCAGCAAATGTTGCACCCATAGCCGGTGAGCCAAGAATTGTAACATCACAGTTCTCATATCCCGGAACTACATTCTTTACAAGTCCATCTGGATCAAGAACGATGTAATCTCCTTTTTTAATAATAGAACGTGTGTCCAAAAGTGCATCACGATATCCTAATTGATTGTTTAAGTAACTCATTACCAAATACCTCTCTTTCTTAATGCGGAACACAAAATCAAATTCAGGTTTTGTTGTTACCATGTTTTATGGTCTTATTATGTCATTAAAGCTTAAAATTTGCAATCGGAATTTTAGATAAAAGGTTCAACCACTTTTTATCTACTTTATGGTAAATTTTGTCTAATGACTTCTCTTGAAAATGACATTTTTTGTGATATACTGTTAATTATTGGATAAAAGCCTATATATTTTAGCTATAATCGATTTAATAAATATAAAAATAAAATAGTCGGAATTTGACCGGATTTTAATTCATTTTCAAATTTTTTGACAATTTATACAAAGGAGGATTTTTATGTTAGATAAGAAAGAATTTGAGATTCCAAGTGAAAAATTCAAAAAAGGAGCAACCGTGTATACTGATTCAGACACACCGGTAAAAGCTGCTATCATCTATTTTCACGGAGGCGGTCTTTTATATGGAAGAAGAAAAGATCTTCCACGCCCTCACTTGAACACTCTGACTCAGGCCGGATATGCAATCATTGCTTTTGACTATCCTCTGGCTCCTGCCGCAAAGTTAGAAATGATCATGAATGATGTAGAAAGTTCCATTCAATATTATATCGATCACAGTGACGAACTAATTAAAAACCCTAAATCTTCCGAAGGATCTCTTCCATATTTTTTGTGGGGACGTTCTGCTGGCGCTTACCTTTGCCTGATTGCAGCAGCAAAAGGAACTTATACACAGGCACCTGCCGGAATTCTTTCCTATTATGGATATGGATTTTTATGCGACAACTGGTTCAAGGAACCAAGCAGACATTACTGCACGCTTCCGAAAGTTCCAGAAAGTGCTCTTTGTGTTATTCCAGAAGGCATTCACGCAGATGGCGATCTTGACACACACTACAGTGTCTATGTCTATGCAAGACAGCAAGGAAACTGGATAGATCTTTTTTACGAGGGACGCGAAAAGTTTTTCTATCTGGATTATACACTTCGCGCCTGTGATAAACTTCCTTGCCCACTGTTCTGTGCCCACAGCACCGGAGACACCGACGTACCATTTAGTGAATTCACAGAACTAAGTAACAAATATCACGCAAAAAGATTCATCGTGTCCGGAACAGAACACGACTTTGACAGAGACACAGAAAATCCATTCACACAGAAAGTGCTGGACGAGACAGTGGCGTTTATTGAGAAGTGTTTAAATAAGTAGTTTTTAGCTTTCTTTCAGAGAAAAAATCCCCCGCAAATTGCTTTGATATACAATTTGCGGGGGTTTTTATTTGTTCAATATGTTAGTCTTCAAATATAGTTCCTTTGCGGAATCCTTTGCTTGACTTCATAGTCTTCATCAGGAAGTAGTATACAACTCCTGTCGGAATCAGGCTGACATACCATGACAATTGCATTACAAATACGGAACAAATAGATCCAACGATAATTGCAATAACTGCTGCCCAGTTAATTCCTTTGAAGCAGCCTTCTTTGTCATACATATCATTCAAATCCAGTTTCTTCTTACGCAGTATGAAGAAGTCGACTGCCATTACTGCGAAGATAGGTCCTAAAAATGCTGAGTAGAACTGTGTAAATAATGACAATCCTGCTGCAGAGTCAGCTGTAACAAGTTTCCATGGCATTACGCATGCTGACAGCACACCAACAAGAATTGTTGCATGTGTCCATTTAACTTTGAAAGACTCCATCAGAACGTATGCAGGTGGAACAATATTGTTCAGTACGTTTGTTGTTACCTGAGCAAATGCGATAAAGAGCAATGTCAGGATTGTAAGGAATTTGCTTCCCATTGTAGTAGAGAATACTTCTACAGGATCACTATTTCCTGTTGCTGCTGTTACCAGAAGTCCGATAAGACCCATGAACAATGTTACAGGAAGAATAGCAACAGTGTAAATGCTTGTAGCTTTTACAGGTTTGATGTCATCTGTTGCATTTCTGGAATAGTCAGATGCATTGATGATCATTGTGGAATAAATTCCAAGGAAAGAAGTTGTTGCTGCCCAGAATGGCATGCCCCATGTTCCCTTAATTCCAGAGAATACATTTCCAATCTCTGATGAGAATTTTGTGTTTACTACATATAACATGTAAATCAGGATACCAATGATAAAGATACAGGAAATATTCTCCATCCATTTGATTCCTTCAAATCCTTTGATTGCAAGTGCAACCTGAAGAATTGTGAACAGTGCATAGATAATTGGAAGATTATCAAATCCAAATAAAATCTTCAGACAGCTGTTGATAGCTCCTGCTCCGACCCAACTCTGATAACCAAACCATACGATAGCTGGAAGTCCACGGAGAACTCCTGGAATCTTTACACCTGTTGTACCAAAACTACTTCTTAACTGTACTGTAAATGGAATACCATACTCATGTCCACACTCACCGATAATTGCAAGTGCTACTGCAATAACAAGGCATCCGATACACATCGCAATAATCGCCTGCGCTACAGTCAATGTTCCAATCAGGGCTGCACCCATAGAAAATGTTCCGATAGATACACATCCACCCATGAAGCTGGCTGCATAGGATACGCTTCCCATGATACGTTTCTTTGTTGGTTGGAGATCCGCGTCTACATTGGCAACGAGCTTTGGATCCAGTACTTTGTTGTCTACAATACTCATCTTCTCTCTCCTTTTTCTTAAGTATAATTTAAAAATCAGGTAATCTTGCCTTTATTAGGCAAGATCACCTGATCTATTACCTAATTTCAGTATTATTTAATTTTCTCAATAAATGTTCCAACACCTTTTTCTGCAACAATCTTTCCGTCTTCTGCAACAACATTTCCACGAATCATTGTCATGATTGGAAGTCCTTTTCCTTTCATTCCGACAAATGCAGAAATCTTATTTACATATAATAAGGAATCACTTGTAATCTCCCATTCTTTTTCTGGATCTACAATCAGAAGGTCAGCATCAAATCCCGGTTTGATATCTCCTTTTCTTCCATAGATACCAAATGCTTTTGCAGGCTGTACAGACATTGCATTTGCAAGAACTGTCGGACATACATTACGTTTTACGCATCCTTCATTGAAGGTTACCTGGAAACCACTCTGAATTCCGCTGCATCCGCCCCATACATCAAATACATTTTCAATCTTATTTCCAAGAATCTCATTAAATTTCTCATCATATGAACATGGTGAATGGTCACTTGCAATACCGCTGAATGTTCCATCTTCTACATAAGACCACAGTCTGTCAACCTCTTCCTGTGAACGAAGCGGAGGTGCACATTTGAATAACGGTCCGTTCTCTAATACATCCTGATCTGTCAGACTTAAGTAGTGAGAACATGTCTCTGCTGTGATGTCATAGCCTTCCTGCTGTGCCTCTTTAATCTTCTGAGCTACATCCGGGCTGCTGACATGACAGATATGTGCTTTACATCCTGTTGCTTTTGCAATCTCGATAATATCAACAGTTGCTACCATCTCTGCTGCAACCGGTCTGGAATCCAGGAAACACTGCCATGAATTCGGATCTTTTGCTTTCTCAATCTTCTCAAGATTTTTGATCATTGAGAAATCTTCACAATGGAATCCTGCACGTCCATCAAATTCCTTAATGATTTCCATTGCTTCATAAGCCTGTCCATAATTTAATGAACTGTAGTCTGGTGATACCGGTCCGATAAATGATTTGAATGCTACGCATCCTTTCTCATCCAAATCCTTCAGATCTTTAAAGTTATCCGGAATCAGTCCGCCCCAGAAACAGTAATCACAGTATGCATTCGGATCAACTTTTTTCAGTTTAAAATCAAATGCTTCTGCATTAACCATTGCCGGTTCATTCTGAAGTGGCATATCTATGACAGTTGTGTAACCACCAAGTGCTGCCGCTGCAGTTCCATGCTCATAATCTTCACGCCACTCATATCCTGGGTCGTTCAGATGTGCATGCGTATCGATTGCACCTGGGAAAACATAATTTCCTTTTGCATCAATAACCTTTGCTGCTTCTGGCTCTTCTCCAGCATTTAACACAGCTGCAATCTTGCCATCTCTAATTGCGATGTTTCCTTCTGAAACACTGTCAGCAGTTACGATTCTGCCGTTCTTCACTAAAACATCATACATATTCATGTTCCTCCTTAAAAATTGAATCAAATCAGCCGTAACCAGCTCAATTTCTTTCTATAGTCGATATATTACTGGATTTCCCCCAAAAATACAATCACTATTTTCTTACATTTTTCTCCATCTTTTTATCTACTTTAGATAATTTTATCGCATTATTCATTAAATTTTTATCCGATATATACAAAAATACGCAAAGTAACCCTATTGTCTTGGCTAGGCTCCTTTGCGAAAATTTCAACCACTTTTTAATTTTTATTGATTTATATCAAAAATGATTGGTCAACCGTTTTTCAGTTTCTTTTACATATATTTTATCCTAATTTGATAATTTTCACAATGACCTATCCTCCAAAATATGACACATTTTTTTGTATAATATGCACAGTCATGTATTGTATTTTTATATAAACAATACAGTTTTATTGGTTAATTTTAAAATTTTTCATAATTTTCGTTATATTATTAACATTTTCTTCGGTTTTTGCCCATTTTTTCTTATTTAAAATTTGTGCAATTTTATTTAAAATTTCAAAAACCACATTTTATATTGTGTATTATATTGTGTACATTGTGATTTTTCGGCAAATCTGTTATGATAGTACCTGCCAGACAGGCAAAAGAAACATACACAGGAGTGCATAATTATGACATTATTTTCCATTACAGATACATCTGACTATTTAAATGAACTGCTTTCGGGAGAAACAAGCGGGACAGTCCACTCTGTATATAGAAAAACTATCAACTTATCTATTGGTGGAACAATGGCAGCCTTACAGGCAAAGGGCTCACCCATCTCGCCAATCAGTCTGATTACAACATTGACTTCCGAAAAAATGGAGAGTCTTGAAATATCTGCCGGAGATTTTGTTACTTTAAAAGAGAATATCATTACTATTTATAGAAGTAACTGCTCTCTTCAGACTTCCACAGATACAAACACTCTTGATAATAAAAAGCAAATTGGATTTTCTTTTGAGGGCGCAGCAATTCACGACTTAAGTCTGTTGCATTCATTAAAATGTACAAACTCTCTGTCAGATACCATGCTTCACCAGCTTCATAACAATATCAGAACATGTCTTTCTAATATATCCACCGGAGGCTTTGAAGTGATCTTCAACCAACGTGTAAATGATGATACTTCTATGATGCTTGTTGCTGCAAAGAAAAAAATCGAACGATGCACCAGACTATATAGAAATAAAAAATATACAGAGACCGGAATCGAACTTGCCCGACTGATCGGACTTGGCATCGGGCTGACTCCAAGCGGTGATGATTTCCTGTGCGGTGTGCTTGCCGGATTAATTCTTACATGGCAAACAGAATCCACATTTGCCAAGAGCCTTCACAAAACAATTGCAGAACATCTGAATGATACCGTCGATGTAAGTGCTGCATTTCTCCACTGTGCATTAAAAGGACAATTTAGCCTGGCTGTGAATCATTTACTCGTAAATACAGGTTGTGAATCTCCACAAGATGCTTCTTATGTTAAATGCAACCCTCAAATTACTCCTGGAATTGCAAATATCCCAGCAATTACTGAAAATTTTCTGGCAATCGGGCATTCTTCCGGGACAGATACTTTGTGCGGAATTCTATACGCACTGGAATTATTTCTTTTTCAGAAATGTAACCTATAAAAAAATTTTGTTCATAATAAAAAAACATTCTTTCCATGTACACCCGGCTCTGAAAAGTCGGATTATAAACCTTACTTTTTCAGAGCCAGCATGACATTCAGAATGTTTTAATAACTAATTTTCAACCAAAAATCCTAATTTTCTCAGTTCCTCTTCTATCAGCCCAAGCGTTTCTTCACTGTCCGCTGTCACAGTATGATAGTGATAATCGGAGGTAATATTCTTAAGCGGTGTTGACTTGCCACTTTCGATATCTGCCAGAAATTCTTTTACTTTTCTTCTGGAAGTAATTCCAAGTTCCGCCTCAATATGCCCATAAACTTTATGGTTTACCATAACATTTTTCACTTGACCGCCAAGATCGACAATAGTACAAAGTTCCGTCTCAAGCTGCTCGTCTGTATGACGTACTTTAAAAACTCTCTCGGCGCAAGTCTGCCCTTCCAACACATATCCCCGGTTTGTTGATATGATATCATACCCCGAAGCCCGTAACAGGGCAATATCCTGAACAATAACCTGACGGCTCACATCATAATCCTTCGCAAGTTTCGAACCCGAAACCGGTCTGTCACTTTCTTTTATATTCTTCAATATCTCCTGTCTTCTATCAGAACCTGTCATACTGCTTTCGTAATCTCCTTCATCATCAATCACAAAATCTATCATTTAAAAACTGTTTTTAGAAGCATTTCCACTTACTGTCTTAATCATTATAATGCACATTTATAGTATGTGCAAGAATGCTCTTCCAAACATGAACAGAATCCTCTACTGAAAGATCTTTTGTACATTTTTCATCTGCAGAATCTGCCACCGGCAGCTTCTTCCGAACGTATGGCAACACAAAAACCCCTCACGCCATAATTGATGTAAGGGGTTTTCTATATAAGCTAATTAACGTTTGTGCCTCATAAAATTGACATTTTATGTGTAAATCAACACCTCTAAAAGCCTTTAAAATAAGGTAATTCTTAACAATAGAACTTTATCTCATCCGTCACAAATGCCTGTTTCCATTTTGCACAAATAAGGAAGAACTGTGCTGATATAAATTCCATCAATTCATTTAATTCTTTATTTGAAATCTTACTTCCATTACTTGCCAAAATACATCCTCCTGACTTTGTAAGCCAGATTTTAGTTGCATTAGGAGCAGGCTTTCCTTTTGATACATGAACATGAATTGGTTCACCATTTTCATTTGACCAGAAATATACAGTATAACCACTTACAGTAAATAGTTTAGGCAATCTGAATCCCTCCATTCTCCGCATATCTATACAGCAAATGTGCATTGTTGTGTAGGAGTTCTTCAAACATTGCTATTTCTTCGTCAGAATATCCCTGTCTCTCTGTCCATTTGTAATCAGGTAATTCGCATCTTGCAGAATCAAATCCATCTTCTGTAGGACGTTCAAAGTTTACGATAACCTTTCTCATTCCGTCCTTCTCGATAATTTGAGAATGAACGATTTCTGTCTCGTCTGCCAGAGTCATATATGGATACATCATATAGCTTCACCTCATTTCTTATTTAGCCATATTATAGCATCTCTCCATGTAGTTGTCATGTAGATACTAATGTATTCTCATTAAAAACAAGGCTATACACTTATCCTTTCCTCCAACAAAAAAGACCTTGCAAGTCTGATATTTTCATCAGACCAACAAGGTCAATTCTTACGTTTAGACAATTACTTGATTTTGATTATGAAATATAATCATTATGAATCAAGTTTATGTTACAGGACGGTTGTTTTTATCCTACTTTAAAGTGCTTTTCTTGAGTTCAACTGGATAGAACATTTGCCCCAAAAGTGGATAATCGGGTTTGCCCTGTGACAAAAATAGTTTTCGCCTATCTTTGTGCAATTGCTGCCTGTGCTGCTGCAAGACGAGCGATTGGTACACGGAATGGTGAGCAAGATACATAGTCAAGACCAATCTTATTGCAGAATTCTACTGAAGATGGATCTCCACCGTGCTCTCCACAGATACCAACGTGAAGGCTTGGATTAACCGGCTTACCTAATTCGATAGCCATTTCCATTAATTTACCAACACCTGTCTGGTCAAGCTTAGCAAATGGATCGTTCTCGAAGATCTTAGCATCATAGTAAGCATCTAAGAACTTACCAGCATCGTCACGAGAGAATCCGTATGTCATCTGTGTTAAATCGTTTGTACCGAAGCAGAAGAAGTCAGCCTGCTTAGCGATTTCGTCAGCTGTAAGAGCTGCTCTAGGGATTTCGATCATTGTACCTACCTGGTATTCAAGTTCAACACCTGCTGCTGCGATTTCAGCATCAGCTGTAGCTACTACGATATCCTTAACATATTTTAATTCCTTAGCATCACATGATAATGGAATCATGATTTCAGGCTTAACTGTCCAATCGCTGTGCTTCTTCTGTACGTTGATAGCAGCACGAATAACAGCCTTAGTCTGCATCTTAGCGATTTCTGGATATGTTACAGCAAGACGAAGTCCTCTGTGTCCCATCATAGGGTTAAATTCATGTAATCCCTGGATAATACCCTTAATTTCTTCTACTGATTTGCCCTGAGCTTCAGCAAGTTTCTTAATATCGTCTTCTTCAGTTGGAACGAATTCATGAAGAGGTGGATCTAAGAATCTGATTGTTACTGGACATCCTTCAAGAGCTTCATAAAGAGCTTCGAAGTCTCCCTGCTGATATGGAAGAATCTTTTCAAGTGCTTCTTCTCTTTCTTCAACAGTATCTGAACAAATCATTTCTCTAAATGCAGCGATTCTGTCTTCTTCGAAGAACATATGCTCTGTACGGCAAAGACCAATACCTTCTGCACCAAGTTCTCTAGCTTTCTTAGCATCAGCTGGAGTATCTGCATTAGTTCTAACTTTAAGTGTTCTGAACTTATCAGCCCATCCCATGATTCTTCCGAATTCACCAGCGATTGTTGCATCAACTGTAGGTATGATACCATCATAAATATTACCTGTAGAACCATCGATTGAGATAAAGTCTCCTTCATGGTATTCTTTTCCAGCTAATGTAAATTTCTTGTTTGCTTCATCCATAACGATGTCGCCACAACCAGATACACAACATGTACCCATACCACGGGCTACTACTGCAGCATGTGATGTCATACCACCACGAACTGTTAAGATACCCTGTGATGCCTTCATACCTGTGATATCTTCTGGAGATGTTTCAAGACGTACAAGTACAACCTTTTCTCCTCTTGCATTCCAAGTTTCAGCGTCTTCAGCTGTGAATACGATCTTACCACAAGCTGCTCCTGGAGATGCTCCAAGTGCCTTAGCAACTGGTGTAGCTGCCTTAAGAGCTGCTGCATCAAACTGTGGATGTAATAATGTATCTAAGTTTCTTGGATCGATCATAGCTACAGCTTCTTCTTCTGTTCTCATGCCTTCATCAACAAGGTCACAAGCGATCTTTAAAGCAGCCTGAGCTGTTCTCTTACCATTTCTTGTCTGTAACATGTAAAGCTTTCTGTTTTCAACAGTAAATTCCATATCCTGCATATCTCTGTAATGATCTTCAAGAGTCTTGCAAACCTTTACAAATTCTTCAAATGCTTCTGGAAATTCCTGTTCCATCTGAGCGATAGGCATTGGTGTTCTAACACCTGCAACTACGTCTTCACCCTGAGCATTCTTTAAGAATTCACCCATTAAGTGCTTTTCACCTGTAGCAGGATCTCTTGTAAATGCAACACCTGTACCACAATCATCACCCATATTACCGAATGCCATTGACTGTACGTTAACAGCTGTACCCCATGAATAAGGGATATCATTGTCACGACGGTATACGTTAGCACGTGGGTTGTCCCATGATCTAAATACGGCCTTGATAGCTCCCATTAACTGTTCCTTAGGATCATCTGGGAAATCTTCTCCGATTTTTTCTTTGTATTCAGCCTTGAACTGTGATGCTAATTCCTTTAAGTCATCAGCTGTAAGTTCTACGTCCTGCTGAACACCTCTATCAGCTTTCATCTTGTCGATAAGTTCTTCAAAGTACTTCTTACCAACTTCCATAACTACATCAGAGTACATCTGGATGAATCTTCTATAGCAGTCCCAAGCCCAACGAGCATTTCCTGACTTAGCAGCAATTGCTTCAACTACTGTTTCGTTAAGACCAAGGTTAAGAATTGTATCCATCATACCTGGCATAGAAGCTCTAGCTCCTGAACGAACAGAAACAAGTAAAGGATTCTCTTTATCACCGAATTTCTTTCCTGTGATTTCTTCCATCTTTACGATGTATTCATTGATCTGACCCTGAATTTCTTCATTGATCTCTCTGCCATCCTCATAGTACTGAGTACAAGCTTCTGTTGTAATTGTGAATCCCTGAGGTACTGGAAGTCCTAAGCCTGTCATTTCTGCAAGGTTAGCACCTTTACCACCAAGAAGTTCACGCATGTTAGCATTACCTTCGCTGAAAAGGTATACCCATTTGTTTGCCATCTGTTTTTTCCTCCTAAAACTGTATTTTATGTTATGAGTTGAAGGAATGGCTTTCCTATACACAACTCATATAATCGATTAATGATGAGACCAGCTAAGCAAAAACTGCTTAAATCATAGTTGATAATCAACTCCATAAAAAAAGACGCAATCTCACCTATGAAATAATTATAACATAGACAATCTCATAGTCAAGAAGAAATATGCCCTAAACTCTTTATATTTAAAGGGGTTTAGGGCATTTAAGAAAATTATTCCTGACTATTTTTTGTTATAAATGTTGTAATTGAATGAGCAGGTATTTCCGTGTTTGTTCCCTGTCCATCAACAACCAAAGCTAATCTCTGCTTTCTGTTCAACTCATTTTGAACCACTGTAACAATATCTCCATTAGGGTTTTTAAATGATACTGAATATAATCCCTTATCCACATCATTTCTACAGCAGATTCTCACTGCTCCCGGTTCAATATATCTTGAAAAATGTCCAATATAGTAATATGAACTGTTGTACATTATTTCTTTTGTATTCCTATCATACATTACCGGTGCTTCACAATAGTTTCCTACATAGTTAGGCCCGCCGATTTCATTTAAAAGCAGATTCCAATCAATCCATGCTTCATTATAGTTATTGAAATCTTTTATAATATTTCTTCCATAGATTTCTCCATGTTTCCATGCACCGATTCCTGCCTTTGAACTTGTTCCGCCTGAATTATTCACTAATTCAACACAGCCCTCTGTAAATAATAAATGTTTCTCAGGAAATTTTTCATGAACCATTGTAAGAATTTCTGATTTATCTGAAACATACCAATGGAACGCTGCTCCCCAAACCTTTTCTCTAGCTCCCGGATATGCCATTGACTCATTTAATCTTCTAAACATTAAGTCTCTATTGTGGTCCCAAATAACAATTTTAACTTTGTCCTGCAATCCTCTTTTTTCTAATGCAGGATAAAGATAGTCAACTGCAAACTCCGCTTCTTCATCAGCCTCATACTTACATGATGCCCATTCCTGTTTTGCAGCCGGCTCATTCTGGATACTAATCATATCTATTTCTATGCCACGTTCTTTCATTCCCTCAATATACTTAACCATATATTCAGCCCATATTGCATAGTTTTTCTTTAAAAGTCTGCCTCCGTTATTAATATCTTTGTTGTCTTTCATAAAAGCCGGTGGACTCCATGGTGATGCCAATATTCCCAGACTGTGTCCTGCTGTTTCTTTTGCCCTTGTCAAAAAAGGTATCAGCCACTTGTCTTCCCTTGACATATCAAACGTCGATAACTGAAGATCTCCTTCTTCAATGTATGTATATGGTTCTAACGAAAAGTCACATCCATGAATTGTTGTTCTTCCCAGATTATATGCTAATCCGTGTTCCTTATCAAAGTAAGCTTTCACGATTTCATCCTTTGATTTTTCATCTGCATTAGCCCAAGTATAAGCTGCTGCTTCCGTAAAAGCCCCTCCAAATCCCAAAAGTTTCTGATAGCTTATGCTACTGTCAACAGACACTGTATTCATTCGGAAATTATAATATTTAAACAATTCCAAATCATCTAACTTGCGCCATGCCTGTTTTTCGTTTTTCGCTGTCTGGATAACTTTAACTACTGGTTTCATATTACACCTCGCCTTTTAATTATTTGAAACATAGTTTCATTTACGGCAACTGATTCAAGTTATTCCAAACCCTTCTCAATTCCTCTATGAATATTATATAATAGAAACGTTTTTATCCAAAGAGTTTTTGTGCTTTTTACTCTCTATTTAGGATTTTTTTCATTTATTTTTAAAATTCAGCATAAAAATCATTATTTAGACTTATTTTTGTCTAACATAATTAGTCTTTTTCATAACAAAAGGCCACCCTCTTAGGTAGCCTTTCTCTAAAAATTGTATTATTTTTATTAGAATTCAAATTTCTGTTCAAAGTATTCTTTCAAATCTTCAATCTTAATTCTTTCCTGTTCCATTGTGTCACGGTCACGTACTGTAACTGCTCCATCTTCTTCTGAATCAAAGTCATATGTTACACAGAATGGAGTTCCGATTTCATCCTGACGACGATATCTCTTTCCAATTGCTCCTCTGTCATCATATTCACAGTTATAATACTTGCTAAGTTCTGCAAATACCTTTTCAGCACCTTCATTTAATTTCTTTGACAAAGGCAATACACCAATCTTAACAGGTGCAAGTGCAGGATGAAAATGTAAAACTGTACGCATATCAGGTTTTTCTTCTGTTCCGATATTTTCTTCATCATAAGCTGCACATAAGAAAGCTAATGTTACACGGTCCGCACCAAGTGATGGTTCAATAACATATGGAACATATCTTTCATGCTTGTCATCATCAAAATATGTTAAATCCTGTTTTGAAAGTTCCTGATGCTGTGTAAGGTCATAATCTGTTCTGTCAGCAATACCCCAAAGTTCGCCCCATCCAAATGGGAATAAAAATTCAATATCAGTTGTTCCCTTTGAGTAGAAGCACAATTCTTCAGGTGAGTGATCACGAAGTCTCATTTCATCTTCTTTAATTCCAAGGCTTAATAACCAGTCTCGGCAGAAAGCTCTCCAATACTGGAACCATTCAAGGTCTGTTCCCGGTTCACAGAAGAACTCTAATTCCATCTGTTCAAATTCTCTTGTTCTGAATGTAAAGTTACCAGGTGTAATTTCATTTCTAAATGATTTACCAACCTGACCAATTCCGAAAGGAATCTTCTTTCTTGATGTTCTCTGAACATTCTTAAAGTTAACGAAAATTCCCTGCGCTGTTTCAGGTCTTAAGTATACTGTATTCTTAGCATCCTCAGTTACACCCTGGAATGTTTTAAACATAAGGTTAAATTCACGGATTTCTGTAAAGTTGTGCTTTCCACATGTAGGACATGCAATCTTGTGCTCTTCTATGTAATCAGCCATCTGTTCATGTGTCCAACCATCAACTGAACCTTCAGCTTCAATACCATTATCAGCCATATAGTCTTCAATAATCTTGTCAGCTCTAAATCTTTCATGACACTCTTTACAGTCCATTAATGGATCTGAGAATCCGCCAAGATGTCCTGATGCTACCCAAGTCTGTGGATTCATTAAAATTGCACAGTCAACACCTACGTTATAAGGGTTTTCCTGAATAAATTTCTTCCACCATGCCTTTTTTACATTGTTCTTTAATTCAACACCTAAGTTACCATAATCCCAAGTGTTTGCAAGTCCACCGTAAATTTCTGAGCCCGGATATACAAATCCTCTGCTTTTTGCAAGTGCTACAATTTTTTCCATTGTCTTTTCCATGTCATTTCTTCCTTTTCTACTTTTTCTATTATGATTTTTCTTAATTTAACTTTTATTTTTTTATTTGTCAAATTATTTTATGCTAACTGGTAAAATATTTTCTAAAAAATATGATTATTATTCAAGTTCATACACAATATAACTTAGTTCATCATCTGACTTTGCTGTAGTCACAATGCCATCATCATCAATCTTACAATTATCACTTGTATATAAAACATTGCCTTCTACCTGAACCTTATACTGTTCATCCACTATTAAAATATTACTATCCGTCATACTTTTAATAGTTTTAGCCTTGATTTTATCCTTTTTGCCTGGTTCAACAAAATTACCACTTATTTTGCAATCGTCATTAGAATCAATTGTTCCAATATAGAATTTGTCTTTTTCCACTCTATTATCATTTAACATATAATTAAGTAAATCATATGTTGTTGTAAAATCAAGAGACAATGTTGCAACCTTTTTTGACACACTAAAGCTATCAAGTGTAATTGCATCATCTACTGAAGCATCACTACTAGCATTGTATGCCTTAATTTCAGCCTCTATCTCCTTCTTTAATTCATCTTTATCATAATAATCCTTATCAAACGATTCGCTTACAGCATATGAAACCATACCGTCCTTCTGTATGTAGATAGCACTTTGACCTGATTCCAAATCAACATCACCAACAGTATGACCGCAAGCCGTCAGCCCTAATGTCAAAACAACTGACATTAGCATTGCCATAATTCTCTTCATCTCTTAGTCTCCTATTTATTTTCTCTAGTTAGTAATTCTATACGTTTAAGCAATTAATTTCAATATTAAATTTCCAGAAATTCTAAAGAATTAAACTTCCTATCTATATGTTTCTTTATATATTTGTTAATTATCCCCTTCATCTGTTCCAGTACTTTATCTGTCACGTCAAAGGAGAATAATCTTGTTATAGGTGATGTAACTATATATTGAAGTGCGTAAATTGTTGAATTGTCAATTATATTTTTCTCTGATACTTTTCCATGACAGTTGCTACATATCATTGTATTATTTTTTTCATCAAAGTAATCAAGATTCTCTTTTTCTCCGCAATTGCCACAAGTAAACACATTTGGATACTCACCATTTATAACAAGAATTCTTAATTCAAATATACATCTAATCAATTCTTTTTTTAGCATATTTTTGGATAGTGCCTTCATAGACATATATAGTAGTTTGAGTGTTTCTCCTGCCTCAATGCCTTCCCTACCATAATAGTCCGCCAGTTCCAAAAAGTACATTCCCATATACATACTGTCAATGTCTTTCATATCACTGCTGAAATAGTCACTTATTTTCATTGATGTTACCGTATATGCATTTCTTCCTCTGTACAAGGTAAATTCACCAAAAGCCATTGGCTGGCTTCCTGCAAGAAACTGACTTGTTGTTTTTCTTGCACCTCTTGCAAAAGCTGTGATTTTACCCAATTCCTTTGTTAACAATACCAGTCTTTTGTCATATTCACTTATAGCCATGGAGGATATTACCATCCCAATTACTGTTACTGTTTCTATCATTTGCCTTTTCACCTTCTATTGCAGAAATAAATTTTTCGCAAGCCTGTCTTTTTCTCTCCTCAGAATACTTCAAATAATCTTCAATCTTTCCTGTTGCCCAAAAAGCACTAGAACTTCCCTGATATTCCATATTCCCTCCTAAGTACCAATTCTAAAACTAATTTCATTCAGTGCCATCCCCACCATTATGCAGACACCGTGGGCTAAGACCTTTTGACACTGTAATCCTATATAAAATTATATTTTATTTTCCATGTTTTATATGTCTATAATTAGGATTCTCCATAGAAATTTTTGTATACTTATTTGGGCTTGTAAGAATATATTGGAAATTATTTTTCTTCAATATATCCGTAATTCTTCATTAATAATTCGCTGTCTCTCCAGTCTTTTCTAACTTTTACCCATAACTGAAGATTAACTTTCATTTCCAACTGCTGCTCAATTTCATATCTGGCATTTGTACCGATTTTCTTAAGCATGCTGCCTTTTTTGCCAATTATTATTCCCTTATGTGAATCTCTTTCACAAACTATTGTTGCGTCAATATCCATAATTTCAGCATTTTTTCTCTGCTTCATTCTTTCTATTGTTACAGCAATTCCGTGAGGCACTTCTTCATTTAATGCGTGAAGAGCTTTTTCTCTTATTAATTCAGCTACAATCTGTCTCATTGGCTGGTCTGTAACTGTATCTTCATCATAGTACATAGGACCTTCCGGCAAATACTTAAATATTTCCTCAACAACTGTATCTGTGTTCTGACCTCTAAGAGCTGATGCAGGAATGATTTCATTAAAATCATATATTTTTCTATATGCATCAATAAAAGTCAAAATCTCTTCACGTTTAACTGTATCTGTTTTGTTAATTACAAGAATTACAGGTACATCAATGCCTTTAAGTTGTTCAGCAATATGCTGTTCCCCTGCACCGATAAAAGTGTCAGGTTCTACAAGCCATAATATAAGGTCAACTTCCTTTAATGTTTTTTCTGCCACATTAACCATATATTCCCCAAGCTTGTTTTTAGCTTTGTGAATTCCTGGTGTGTCAAGGAATACTATCTGACCTTCATCACATGTGTATACTGTCTGTATCTTATTTCTTGTAGTCTGTGGTTTTTTTGATGTTATTGCTATCTTCTGACCAATAATCTGATTCATTAATGTAGATTTTCCTACATTTGGTCTGCCTATAAGGGCTACAAATCCTGATTTAAATTTTTCTTTCATTATCTTATTGCATCCCCTGGATGCTCTCCTTTCTTTCGGTAAACAACTGATAATTCTCTTTAGTTCCAATATATCTGTCTGATATTTTTAGTTATAACTTTAAACTAATACTTTTTAAACTAATTCTACTATTTTTTCAAAAAGTTCTTTGTCCTGTTCTATTGCACTTGCACTACCTACTACGCAAATATTATTGTCTGCCATAGCTTCTCTTACCAAAGGTGCAAGCTCTCTAATGTTTTCAACATTGGTTGAAAGAATCTGCTCACGTTCTCTTTTTAATGTTTCATAATCTGTGTCTGTAATAAAACAGCTAAACTCTCTTCCACTTCTGTCTGCCGCATTAAGTGGTGTATCAATTCCGCTAATTGTTCCTATAATATATTTACGCATTTCTCTTTCATCTACATTAAAATTTTCAATAAAATCTGCTGCTTTTAAATATACCTGATTAGTTTTTCCAAGGTTTGGATCTCTGTATGAAGTAAACATTACATCACCATTTCTTGTAAATGAAGCGTTACATCCATAAGCTCCACCTAATTCTCTAATGTTATTCCAAAGATATTTACTTCTCATAATATTTCCAAGAACCATAAAGCTTCCACTAAATACCTTGTCATTATCCTTGTTGTAGTTACCTGTTCTTGCAACGTATTGAACCTGACCTGATGTTTTTATTGCTTCATTTTTCTTTTCAGGTTTAAACTGCCACAAATCCTTATTTCTTGGAACATTATAAACACTGTTCTTTAAGTCAATAACAAGCTTTTTCACAAGTTCATAACTTTCCTTATCTCCGGCATAATTCAAATACATTTTCTGATTGCTGAACACATATTCAATTGTATATTTCAATTTCTTTGCGAAATCTTCTTTCTTTTCTTCATAATTATCTAAAATATCACTTAAGAACTGATAGAATGCAAGTCCTGTTGACTGTTCTTTTAAATAATATGATTTTGAATAATAAGACATTGCCCTAAGCATTGCAGCACTGTCACCTGTCTTTATTATTGAAGATTTCACTCTTGATTTTAATTCTTCAAGAATTTCTTTTAAACGCTTATAGTCATCAAACTTAGTTTCCAAAACAACTTCTTTAATCAAATCAAAAGTCTTTGGAATCTTGTCATAAAGCATCTTTGCGTGAACCTCGCCTGTAAGCATTGGTTCTCCTGTTTTCTTATTAACATAAATTCCCGAATCAAAAGCAAAACCGCCTAAATCCAAATCAATTTCAGTATTAAGTTCTGTATAAGAATGCTTTTCAGTATCCATGTAACTTAACACAGGTTTCAAAAGTCCCATATAACTTTGATATTTTTCAGGCAAATCTGTACAGTCGAATACTATGTCAAGGTATCCTATTCCATTAGTAAACAGGTCGTTGTAAAGCATTGTTATGCCTTCTTTAGTTTCCGGTTGTCCAATGATTTTTCGTGGTTCTTTTCCTATATCCTCGATTTCAAGTAAAGGAATTTTTGCCAAATCTTCAGGTGATGAAGATGTTGTCTGATATTCTTTTAGTTCCTTTGTTTCTCTTATTATATTTTCAATTTCTTCATCTGTCATTGTACCTTTCTTAGCTTCCAATGAATCTTTTAACTGCTGTTCTTTCTTTTCAGTCAATCCTTTTTCAGGTGTTAATATTACCACTGATTTGTGAGTATTTTTTATAAAATATTCTGTGATTAATTTTTCAAAATAATCTGTGTCAATCATCTTTCTAAGTTTTTCAAAAACCTTGTTTGTTTCTAATAAAACAAAAGGATTGCTGTCATCATATAACCAGCTTGAAAGCATATTTATTCCAAAGATTAATCCCTTTGGTATTCTGCCAAAATCTGATTCTCTCACTTTAAATTCAAGGCTGTTTAATCCTGCCAAAAGTGCCTTTTTATCAAGACCTTCCTTTGCTAATTTTTCAAGTGTTTCATTTATTATTGTAATAAATTTTTCTTTGTCTGATTCATTGGCATATTTTGCGACAATGCTGTACATAGGCTGGCAAATATCGTCCTCATACTGACTATAAACATCTTTCCCGATTTTTGCATCAATTAAAGCCTGCTTAAGAAAAGCTCCAGGCATTTCCATAAGAACGTATTCCAAAATCTGAATTGCAGTATTTAATTCTACATCACTGCTATCGCCAATTACATAATTAACTGTAAGAACTGTGTTGTCTTCCAATGATTCACTGTCTGTAATTGCATAAGCCACTTTTTCTTCCTTTAACTGTGAAAAAGCAGGCTGTTTCTTTACTTCTGAATCAATTTTCAACATATCATACTTGCCAAGATATTCCTTGTCAATCCACTGAAGTCTTTCAACCATATCCATATCTCCATAAAGATAAATGTAGCTGTTAGACGGATGATAGTATTTTCTATGAAAATCCAAATATTCTTCATATGATAATTCCGGTATATTGTCAGGATTTCCGCCTGACTCATAACTATAAGATGTGTCCGGATACAATGAATGTAATGTTGCTCTATCCATTACGCCGTCCACTGATGAATAAACGCCTTTCATTTCATTGTATACAACTCCGTTGTAAGTTAATTCTCCATCCTTGTTTTCAAGTTCGTAATGCCATCCCTCCTGAAGAAAAATCTTCTTTTCATCATATATATTAGGATTAAAAACTGCATCCATATACGTTTCCATAAGATTCTTAAAATCCTTGTCATTATAACTTGCCACAGGATAAATTGTCTTATCCGGATATGTCATTGCATTTAAAAATGTGTTAAGTGACCCCTTAACTAATTCCATAAAAGGATCCTTAACAGGATACTTCTTCGAACCACAAAGTACTGTATGCTCGATAATGTGCGGAACTCCCGTATCATTATTAACAGGTGTTCTAAATCCTATATTAAATACCTTGTTATCATCATCATTAGCCAGAAGTACTATTCTTGCTCCTGTTTTCTTATGTTTCAGAAACCATCCTTCTGAATCAACTTCTTCTATATTTTTATGAAGAATCACTTCATATTCTTTTAAATTGCTTATCTGCTCATTTAAATTCTTTGCCTCTAAAGTCATTGCTTCCTCCAAAATTAAATCTAATACATTATATACTAACATATTTTGGTTCTTCTATCTAGATTTATACCTATATTGTTTAGTCGCAGATTTATACCTATATTGTTTAGTCGCAGATTTATACCTATATTGTTTAGCTATCGCAAATATCAAGTCTAATCGCATATAACACAAAAGGTGCATAGCATAAAGCCACGCACCCTTTGGTTGTTTGAAATATATATATTTATTATTCTAATTTTTAAAACAAATATCTGACCACTGACACTTACCACAAGTTTCTCTCATCTTACCTGAGTCTATAATGTTCTCTCTTATGGCTTTGGTAATATTTGACCATTTGGCACTGTTTCCTACAGTTTCAATTACTTTGTCATACACTCTCTTGTCATGTTGTCTTACAGAATCTTCATTCTCACATGCCCCACCCATATTATGTGGGCAATTCTTACATACATCATCTGTTCCTTCAACAATCTCAACCTGAGGATCTTCTTTTTCAAGTTTTTCTTTTATTGCTGCCATAGATGCAACAAATCCATCGCTGTATCCCTTGCCCTCAAAGAACTGCATACACAACATATGATGTGGTCTAATTAAGTATTTTGACATATTTCTTCATCCTATTAACAATAATTGTTGCTACTAATATTTTAACTAAATCAGGAATAATAAATGGTATTACACAGTATCCCAATGCCACTGTCAATGAAGTCTTCATTACAAACATAAACTGAATTGTTCCAATAACAAAACATACAACATCACCTAAAATCATAGCTACAACTGTAGCTCCAAGTTTTAACCATGTAGAACTCTTTTCAAAGAAATGAGTGATTATGCCAATAATAAGTGCAGTAAAAACAAATCCTGTTATGTAACCACCTGTTGTTCCAACAATAACTCCCGGTCCGCCTGCACCACAAAATACAGGTACACCAATAATACCAAGCAAAATATAAACTATAACTGCTAATGTTCCTCTCTTCGTTCCAAGTATGCCTGCTGTTACAAAAACACCAAATGTCTGTAATGTAAATGGTACAGGTCCTACTGAAATCTGTATAAATGAACATACAGTTATTATTGCTACAAATACAGCTATAAGAACCATATCCTGAACAGTTAAAAATTTCTTATTATTCATTTTTTATAAAAGGCATCAATTGAGTAATTAAATTTATGCCTATGTCCCTTCTAAATATTCTCTGAATATGCGCACTCCAACGTCACCATTGTAAGACAACGTTTTTCAATTGTCAACCCATTTTATTTTTCAGCTAACATTTTATTATTCATTCACTTTGTTTTGTTGAATAAACATATCTTTGATGTTATACTTTTTATGTCATATTTTTGACATTATATTTTCATTGCATAAAATAAATTTTGTTATGTACTTCTATTGCATAACTCTTTATTGCATAATCATACTAATTAAGAAAGGTTTCTGTTACCATGAGCATAAAAGACGAAGTTTTAAAACAGCTTGAAGAAAATAAAGGTGAATACATTTCAGGAGGTCAGCTTGCAACTAATCTTAACGTAAGCCGTAACTCTATCTGGAAAGCCATTAAAACTCTTGAAAAAGACGGCTATTCAATAAATGCAATTCCTAACAAAGGATATTGCTTAGAGCCTGACAATGACATTCTTTCACCACAAAGCATTGAACAATATTTAAATTATCCACTTGATTTGTCTGTATATAAAACCATTACATCTACCAATACAGTTTTAAAAGAAAAAGCCGAACAGAGTGCGCCACACGGCACAGTCCTTATCGCCACAGAACAGACACTTGGCAGAGGACGAATGGGTAAGAAATTCTACTCTCCATCAAACACAGGCCTGTACATTAGCATATTAGTAAGACCTGATATTCCTGCTGATCAAGCTTTATTCTTAACAACTTCTGCTGCTGTAGCAACAGCCAAAGCCATTGAAGATGTTTCTAACAAAAAAGCTGACATTAAATGGGTTAATGACATTTATATTGAAGGTAAAAAAGTTTGTGGCATTCTTACCGAAGCTGCCTTTAATATTGAAACATCAAAGTTGGATTATGCCATAGTAGGAATTGGCATTAACGTATGCCCACCTGAAGGCGGTTTTCCTGAAGATATTTCAGAAATTGCAACTGCCATTTTTGAAAAAAACAGTGATGCCGTAAATAAGCGAAGCATACTTGTTGGTCACCTTTTAAACTATTTTATGGAATACTATGAATCCTTTGACAAAAGAGCTTATCTTGACGAATATATTAGCCGTTCAATGATAATTGGGCAACCTATCAGCGTACTTTCTAACGGAACTTCAAGAAATGCACTGGCTCTTGAAATAGACAAGGAATGCCATCTTAAAGTTCGTTATGAAGACGGTTCTGAAGAATGGCTAAACTCCGGCGAAGTCAGCACTAAAATTCAAAAATAATATAATACTATAGATTATAAGTTAAATTGTCTTATCCCACCTGTGCCTGCACAATAGTGGGATAATGACTTTAGGACACATCTGATTTTTATTCAGCTATTGCTGACTTTCTAACTGTTATTTCTCCATTTTTTCCATTTACATATTTAAATTTTTCAGTTACTGCAACAGACAAAAGTCCCTCTTTATAGTCTGCATCATATACTTCAACGGTAACATCTCCCTTGCCTTTCATATTAACACTTAACAACTGAATAAAATATGCTACCATTTCCTTATTAGACAATATAGTCGACTGATTTTCAATCTGACTGTCTGAAACTGTTTTCTTAATTGATGCAGAAACTGCTCTGTTTAATTCGTCTGTTCTTAAGTCCTTACTTTCCACAGATACTATTGTCATTGCAGCTATGAAAATTATAACTATGGTTCCCACAATAATTATTATCTGTTTCATACACTACCATTCCTTTGTAATATTTTTATTAAGACTATTGGTCATTCTGTAGCCTTTTCCTTTTACAGTCTTTCTTATCTGCTCAATTTCATCACTTGTATACGCAACTTTGAGCATTGGATTTGAATCTTTTAACGCATTGGTTAACCTTGTATTCAAATTCTCATTTCGCTTTTTATTCCATTTTGAAGTATCTGATAATGTATAAAGATATTTACTGCTTATAAATCTTACAGAACCAATGGCTGTTTCATTATCTAATACATAAATTTTAAACGTTGCTGTTGCATTTACACTTGCTGTTTCTGTTTCAGTGTATATCTTTATTTTATATACACTAACCTTTGACGTATTAATGTACTTTTCAGGAACAAGATTTGATCCCGTCGCTAATAAATTGTTGTCTTTGTAATCACCTTTACTGCCTCTGTCACTTTTATTGCTACTGTTATTGTTTTTACTATCACTTTTATTGTCAATACTATCGCTCTTGTTACTGCTGCTGTCACTTTTATTACTAACAGTATCGCTCTTGTTACTGCTGCTATCATTTTTATCATTAGTACTATCGTTCTTATTACTGTTGCTATCGTTCTTATCGTCACTACTATCATTATTGACAAGATTATCACTGGTTCTGGTTATTTCTATTATTCTAACATAATACTCATTTCCGTTATCAACATCGTCAGTTACTGTAACTTTTTTCAGCAATTCTTCTCTATTTATAACTATGCCTTGTCCTTTAAAATAATATCTGTCCTCAGCATTTATATATATTTCCTTAGGTGGACGTTTCTTCCACTGCGCATATAGAACTCTTGATTCATTGGCATAAAAATAAGCTCCCGCTGAAATTCTTGTTCCTCTTCCATCTTTTGAGTAATTCCAATGTTTTTTAGTATCAATTATATATTTTTCTCTTTTAGGACCTTCACTGCTTAATTTAATATTTTCATTCCAAAATTTTACTTGATCTGAAGGCATATTTTTAACTTCATCAGTTGTATTTGAATCATATTTTATTAAGTATTTTTCACTTATAATAATCCAATTTTTCCCGATGCCTGAAACATTTTCTCCCGTTCTTAGTAATTGTTGCGAACTTATTCCAACACAACTATATTTCTTTTGCACTTCTTTTCCTTCATATTCATCACTGGAAGTTCCTTTATAATACAGTTCTTTCTCGCCTGTTCCATTTTCATAATTTATATATACTAATTTTGTTCCATTACTTTTGTCTTCCGATTCTATTTTTGCAATACTTGAATAATTTTTATAAAGTTCACCTGTTACTTCTATATATTTTCCTTTTGGCAGGTAAACTACATTATTTTCAGCTATTCTTGCCGATTCATTAATTTTAAGCTGACCATTTACATATATTCCCGTTCCTGTAATACTGTCTAAGGTTTTATTGTCAGAAATTGTTCCCATATCATATTTTAACGTACCTCCTTCTGTTATATGGATTCCTGCTCCCCTGTCACCTGTAAAATTATGTTCTATTGAACAGTTTGATACATAAACCTTTCCATGGACAGATATACCTCCACCATATTTATGACAAGTATTGGATGTAATACGGCTGTTTTGAATAATTGCATATTCTGTTCCTGTTCCCTGTATATTGTTTGGTGTCCAAATTCCACCACCTGACTCTGTACAAGTATTATTACTAATAGTCATATCTGACATATAAAGTTTTGACTGACCATTTTCTCCTGCTTCTCCACAGGCAATGCCTCCACCATGCTTACCTGAAGTATTATTTGTTATTGTCCCTCTTATAAATGTTGTTATTCCACCTGCATCTGAACCTGTTCCTCCGTTGCATCTTACTCCACCTCCGCTTCCTCCTGAAGTATTTTCAAATATTTCAGGTCCCGATGTTGACCTTCCTATAACAAGCGTCGCTCCATATCCTGAGAAAACTGCTCCGGCACTTTCACCTGATTTGTTATTATGTATCTTCCCTGAATAAATAACACACGAACTATCTGCATCTTTTGAAAAAATCGCTCCCCCTTCTTCTAATGCTTCGCAATTCCAAATTTTCGAATCTTCTATACTTAGTGTTCCTTTTTGTGAATTATGTATTGCCCCACCTTCGGTTACAGATACACAATCATGTATTTTTGTATCTCCATATACTTTTAAAGTTCCTTTTATATTTTTAATTGCTCCACCATTGTATCCTTTACATCTGCCAATTTCACAATTAATCTGCGTATCTCCATATGTCATAATTGGAGCTCCGGATTTTTTTTCGTTGTTAAATGTGTTTATCAAACGTGCAAATCTTTCTATATAAAGCCGTCCGCCCGGTTCTACATTTATCCAGCCTGACATATTTGCATTTCCTAAATCCTTCCAACTTCCATCTAATGTAAGCATATTTCCACCTAATCCAAATATTACATATGAAGTATTTAATATTCTAAAACAATATCCCGGATTACTTTGATCATTAATGGAATCTTTTAAAGATGTACTACGTTTAATTGTTTTATCACCGTTTGTTGCATTTATAACAAAATAACCAGTTCTAACAGTTATTGTTTTCTTAATTTTTATATTAGATTTTAATGATATGTATACCCAATCGTTACTTCCTTTCTCATCAAGAATTGTTGTTAGTTCGTCTACATTTGACACTATGTAAGGATTACCCTTTGTGCCACCTCCCGTATATCCAAAGGCAACTCCACAGTAAAATAAACATATTATTGACGTTATGATTAATACTTTAATTTTATCTCGCATATCCTTCTATCACCGCCTGTTTTTTATTATCTTTGTTAAACATATTAAGAATTGGAAAGGTTACATTATAAGATAAAACAACAAGCTTGCTTGGGTTGTCATTATACATTGTTACATCCTTTACTGATAATTGATAACCTTTGTTTTCCGCCTCGTTAATGCATTCTCTTATAACATCTTCGTTACAATAACTATCCTCAATTCTGTTAACTACCACGTTGTAATAATCTCTTGCGTCAGCCACCTGATTTCCACTGGTAATCATAGATGATAATAACAGACATCCTAATGTAATGGTTATTGCCATAGCAAATAATTCTATTGCCAATCTCATATATTCCCCCTCTTTCTTATCTCTATTCCACTATAATATTTATGTACTTAGTACATGCCAGATTAAAATATGATATTACTGTACATCTTAATCTGTACACGCCCTTTTGGTTAACATCTACCTTTCCATATACTTTCACTTTATCGGTTATATTGTCTCCTCTGTAATCTCTTGCTCTTATGTAGTCCATATAATTAAAAGTGGTATCTCCATAATCTGCATATATAACCTCATCTGCTATTATTGTGGGATATTTGTATTCATTCTTCTCTATCTGATAACTGTTGTTCCTGCTAAGTTCTTTTTTGTAATCCGGAACTATATTAACAATGCCTCTGCTTATTACCGCTGTTATGGTCACTACCATAACCAGCCCTATTAATCCGTATATAATACTTTCTCCATGTTCTTCTAAAAATACTTCCACTACTATCCCCCTATTATTTTTGAAATCTCGTAAGCGTCCATATTTCCAACAGCTAAGATTACTGTCATTATTATTCCTAATAATGCTATGGTTACTATTCCGCTTACAATAACTCCACCATGTTCTGATATAAACTGTTCCATAATATCCCCCTTGTTTTTTTCTCATAAAACCTGTCTGCTATTTTGATTAATATATACTTATTAAACGGTTACCGATACAAATATTCCATAAAATCCCATTATTAATAGTACAAATATTATTCCGTATACCAGACACTGTCCTGCCTCTGATAATAATTCTTTCATTTCACCACCTCCGAAATTGAAGATGTAAACACTAAAATCATTAACAACATATCAACTATAATCTTTAATACTCCAAGAAACATTGGTATAACTGAATACATTGCCGCTATTCCGATTCGGTCTTTGTTTTTCATTTCTTCTGTCTGACCTGACAGCTTATTATTTCTATCTATTATTGCACCTATCTGCTTAGTTGACTGCTCTCTGCCCAATTCGTTTATTGAATAAAACATCTTTACTGATGATTTCACATCCGGTAAGTCAAACTCTTTTAAAACATTATCATATGGCTCAATTCCAACAGGATATCGTTCAAAATCAATCAATAATTTTCTCACCGGTCGTTTTAATATAAATGGTGTATCCTCATATGATCCTTCTATTGCTGACTGAACTGTATCATTTTGAAGATTAATAGCCACATCTCTTATCCAATCAGGAAAAATCTTGTATATTTCACGTTCCAGTCTTTTCTTTGCTTTTTTGTAATTTATTCTTTCCATAAAACTTAAATCTGATATATTATTGTACCCTTTTTCTACTAAGGCATAGTATTTTATAACCATATTGTCGGGCAAAGCCCTTTCTTCTTTTAACCAGTCAAAATTTAATCGTTTAGTTATTGCAAGATAAGTAAATATCATTGCCATTATTAATATCATTGAACATACCTGATATAATCCATGCTCGGTAAACTTGTAATCCTTAGGTATCAAATATGCCATAAATCCACAGGTTATCAGTGTTGATGCAATGGATATTAAAACATTTCGTCTTGTTCTATCCACATTTCTTATAAATGTTAAAGTCCTGTCACTCCAATTTTTTATATCCTCCAACAAAATATCTATATACGTTTCATAATTTCCACCATAATTTTCTATTTTTATAATAAATTTATGTAATGATTTAATTCTTCCACAGTTGTATTCTTTCTCAATTATTGCCAATGCGTCCTCATAAATATTCGCTGACTTGTTAGAATCAATATTTACTATTGCTTCCTCAATTACTTCTCTCATCTCTATGGAACTTACTTTTTGGGCATCTAATAATGCCATTCTAATCTTTGGTTGTTTCTTAAAAGAGTAAATCATTTGTTCCATATACAAAACTACATCATTATACTTGGCTAAATATTGCTTCTTTATTCTGTCCTGCTTCTCTAAAAAAACATTACATACTACTATTGTCAGAACACATATCAGCCCCGGTATAAGTTTAAGTCTGTACGCTAAACATATGACTGCCACCACGCTAACTCTCTTTAATAAATTTTTTATATTTTTCATTCTTCATTCTCCTTTAAAAAAGGATTCTTAATTCCCGCTAATTCAAATTTTCTCTTTATATCAAGAGGCAAATCTTTAGTTAATATCTTTCCATCCTCATATATCATTGTCTTTCCATTCTTCTCATCCTCTCTCGAAAGACAAATAACCTGTGCCACCTTTCTTTTTATCTTTTCTCCTTCTTTTACAACAGACCGTATCTGTACTCCAATATCAATAAAAGAATACACATCATTTTCGTTAATTGTCTGTCCCATATTTCTTAAACGATCAGGGAGTTTGCTAACATCATCAAGATGCACTGTGGTCAGGCAATGTACGCCTGCAGAAATATTTTCCATTAGGAACCGGACCTCTTCGCCTCTTGCTTCTGCTAGCAAAACCCACGTAGGTAACTGTCTCTTACTTGCCTTTAATGCTTCTGAATATCCAAATGTATCGCTTATTTTAATTTCAACACAATCTTTGCCTGGATTAATTGCTGAATATCTTAGTTCAAGGTTATCTTCTATGGTATATACTCTTTCATACGCTGGAATAAACTGGGTTAAATACTTTACATATTCTGTTTTTCCTACCCCCGGTAATCCCCCCACTACTACTGTACAATGAGCTCGTATGGCATTCTCCATAAAAGTATCTATATCCCCATTACAGTAATCATCTTTAACGATGCTGTCCCTGTTAATTCTTCTTACTGCCGGTGTCTTTCTGATACTTATGCTAATCCCCGTGTTAGTTACTGAGTCATGCAAAATTGATATTCTTAAATTATCCGTTTCTGCCTCAAGTAATGGGTTATTCTTATTAAATTGTACGTTCATTAAATTGCTTATTCTTGTATAAAACTGCTGAATAAAATTATCGTCTAATGTAAAGCCTTTAATTTTATACCTTCCCTTATTTAAATCATTAACCCATAATCCCTGACTCCAATTTATATCCGTAATATTCTCATCCAAAATAAATTTTAAAAGATTTCCAAAAGCCTTATCTGGCAATGAAAGTTTCCTCATTCCTACTTCCCCCATCGTCTAATTAATCAATTATAAACACATCCAAATGTATACCTACCTACTGTCCTGCGGTAGGAATCTTTCCTGCAATGCTGTCAAATGTAACAGAAGTTGTGTAGCTTCCAACTACATCCTGTACTGCCTTGCTAATAACCGGGCCAATTGCATATGCAACGCCTACTAAAAGTAAGATACAAACTGCTATAAAAACAGTCTTACCATGTTCCTGCAAAAAAACGTCCATTGTATTTCTCCTTTCTTAACTTATTCCTAAGAACAAACATAAAATAAACAAATGAATTTATGACTGTCTAAGATAATACGACTTTTACGGAAATGTCACTTATACTGGCTTCATCTATTCATATATTACGTTGTGTTCTTTTGGTAAATCGATATTAGCACCTCATTTTTTCATTGTCAACACTTTATTTATGCTTTATTACATTTTGTTGTTAGCTGTTTATGTGATGTTTTTGTAAAAATTCAGTTTTTATGCAGTAAACCAAAGAAAAACTTTCCCAAAAAAGTTGCAAAATGTCACATGCTTTTTTCAACTTTTTTATCAAAACTTGGCTTGCAATTCTCAACTGGATTTTAATTAATGGAATTTTCAAAGAATTTTCTTATTAAGTCTCAAAAAAAAGACAGCCATAGCATATCAAGCTACAAACTGCCTTTCATTATTTTTAATAATCTTTACCTTTTCAATTTTTTTAATTTCTGTTTATTATTTTATAACCATTCTATAAATTTTAATTTTCCCGAACAACTATTATATTTTCACATTCCATATAGCCTTCAGGTTTTCTTTCTGTTATTATTGTTGCTCTACCAAACTGCTGGAATGTTACTGGGCTTATTTTGTCAAATTTTGACTGATCAACCAAAACATAGCATTCTTTACACTGCTCCATTGCCTTATTTTTTACAAGTGCTTCACTTGTATCAGGAGTTGTAAAACCTGCTTTTTTCGTTAAACCATTTGTTCCAAAAAAACCTTTCGTAAAGTGAAATTTCTTAAGAGATGCTGCTGCATATCCTCCAACAAGAGCTTCTGTTGAACCTTTTAATTCTCCCTCAATAAGAATAACTTTGTTTCCCTGCAACGCAAGTTTTTTTGCGTGAGTTACTGCATTAGTTACAAAAACAGATTTGCTGTTATTTAAGTAACCTAACATATAGCCTGTTGTTGTTCCTGCGTCTATATATACAAAGTCTCCCTGTTCAACCAGACTTGCAGCATATTCTGCTATAATGCTTTTTTCATCTTTATTCTTTTCAACTCTCTGATCAACCGATGGTTCTTCTGTGATTACTGTTTCTTCAAGAGCAATTGCACCACCGAAAACTTTTGTCAACTTTCCTGCATTATGCAATGCAATAATATCACGTCTAATAGTTGATTCTGATACATTAAGAACTTCTTTTGCTTCAGTTACTGTAATGCTTTTCTTCTTATTTACCAACTCTAATAATAATTTATGCCTTTGTTCTGTTAACATTTTTCCTCCGTGATGGATAAAGAATCCACAAAAGCAGTGCCCAAGGTTAATTTTGAGCACTGCAAATATTTTTAATTTAAGCTACTTTTTTCTTTAATGCTCCAAGTAATACTGCTGAAACAATTGTGCCCGCAACTAATGCTACAAAGTACATTAATCCGTTTCCAACTACAGGGAACACGAAGATTCCACCATGAGGTGCCATCAATGTACAATTAAATACCATTGATAATGCTCCTGCTAAGCCTGAACCGATAATACATGCAGGTAATACATGTAATGGATCTGATGCTGCAAAAGGAATTGCACCTTCTGTAATGAATGCAAGTCCCATAATAAAGTTTGTTGGTCCTGCTTCTCTTTCTTCTTTTGTAAATTTATCTTTAAATAATAATGTTGCAAGTGCGATTGCGCAAGGTGGAACCATACCACCAATCATAACTGTTGCCATAATGTCGTAGTTGCCTGCTGCAATCTGTGCAACACCGAAAACGTATGCTGCCTTATTGAATGGGCCACCCATGTCGATTGACATCATTCCACCTAAAATCAAACCAAGTAATATCTTACTTGAACCTGCCATTCCTTCAAGTCCACTGTTAACTCCTGTATTAATTCCACCCATAATAGGTTCAACTACATAAGTCATAAATATTCCGATAATCAAAATTCCAAGTACAGGATAAATAAGTACCGGTGCGATTTTTTCAAGTGCGTCAGGAAGCTTGTCGCATAATTTTCTTAAACCGATTATTAAATAACCTGCGACGAAACCTGCAACTAATGCTCCAAGGAAACCTGACTTACCGTTTGCTGCAATCATACCACCTACAAAACCAACTGCAAGTGCCGGTCTGTCTGCTATTGCCATTGCTATATAACCTGCAAGAACAGGAAGCATAAAGCCAAATGCTGTACCACCAATGCTCTTAAACATTGCTGCCATAGGTGTAATTGTACCAAAATTACTTCTCTGATCAGCAGGAAGTGAATTAATATCAACATTTAAACCATCAATAAGAAATGCTATTGCAATAAGTATACCACCGCCAACTACGAATGGAAGCATGTGTGATACACCGTTCATAAGCTGTGTATAAATCTGATGTCCGATACCTTTGCCGGATTTACTAACTTCTGTATTACTGCTACTTTCAGAGCCTGGTTTGTAAATAGGTGCATTGCCTGCAATTGCTCTGTCTATAAGCTGGTCTGCCTTACTGATTCCATCTGAAACCTGACATTCAATAACTTTCTTTCCGGCAAATCTGTCCATTGGGACCTTAGCATCTGCTGCAACTATAATACAATCTGCCTCTTCAATTTCTTTAGCTGTAAGAACATTCTTAGCTCCACCTGAACCTCTTGTTTCAACTTTTATAAAGCATCCCTTAGCCTTAGCTGCTGTTTCAAGACCTTCTGCTGCCATGTATGTGTGGGCAATTCCTGTAGGACATGATGTAACTGCCAAAATTTTTGTTGAATTTTCTTTTGCTTCACCTGTGTCTGCCAATCTTTCATCAATACTCTTCTTTTCATCATCAGCCTGATCAATAATTTCCAGAAATTCTTCAACGCTTCCTGCATTTCTTAATGAGTCTGAGAAATTCTGATCCATCATCATAACCGACAACTTACTTAAAACACTTAAATGTACATTATCTTCTGTGTTAGGTGCTGCAATTAAGAAAAGTAATGTTACCGGTGCATCATCTAATGCCTCAAAGTCAACTCCATTCTTAACTACCATTGCTGCAAGTCCCGGCTTGTCAACTGCATCACATTTTCCGTGAGGAATACCAATTCCAAGTCCTATACCTGTTGTACTTTCTTCCTCTCTTGCATAAACCTGCTTACGATAAGCTTCCTTGTCATTAATTTTCCCACTAGCACACATTAAATCAACTAACTGATCTAAGGCTTCACTTTTTGTCTTAGGTGTAGCTGTAAGGGAAATACTTCTTGGATCAAGTAAATCTGTAATTCTCATAATAGCCTCCATTTCCGTAATTAATCTTTCTTCATTAATTACATATTTTTTATTTTAATTTTTAATTAAATTCTGTTAGTTATTATTTTTTGTCCATTATTTTATAATAATTATTTTTCTTTTATTATTTTCCCATAACCTGATTGTAAACATTTATAATTTCTTCTTTTGTTGCAAGATTTTCTGAAAAAGCGCTTGCACTTCCTGATGCAACACCCATATGGAAAGCATATTCGTAATCCTGTTTTTCGATCCAACCTGCCACAAAACCTGCAACCATTGAATCTCCTGCGCCTACGCCATTAATAAGTTTTCCTTTTGGTGCAGGTGCATCAAATACCTGGCCATCTTCTGCAATAAGAACTGCCCCTTCTCCTGCCATAGAAACAAGAACGTTTCTGGCTCCTTTTTCCTGAAGCTTTCTTCCATAAGGAATAACTTCTTCTCTTGTTGTAAGCTTAACATCAAATATTTCGCCTAATTCGTGATTGTTAGGTTTAATGAGAAATGGATGGTACTCTAAAACATTTAAAAGTAAATCCTTTGTTGCATCAACAACAATCATCACTCCTCTGTCTTTTAAATCTGCCATTATGTCTCTATAAATATTGTCGCTCATAGATGAAGGAATACTTCCTGCAAGAACAAGTACATCTCCTTCTTTAAGCTGATTAAGCTTGTCCATTAACTCGTTAACCTTTTCTTCACTAATGTCAGGTCCTGCTCCGTTAATCTCTGTTCCGTCAATAGATTTAAGTTTAAGATTAATTCTTGAGATTCCATTTTCAATAGAAATAAAATCAGATTTAATTCCTATGTCATTTAATCTCTTAACGATTTCATTTCCCGTAAAACCTGCCACAAAACCAAGGGCTGTACTTTCAAGTCCTAAGTTCTTTAAAACTGTTGATACGTTAGTTCCTTTACCTCCCGGTAAAATTAATTCAGAACTTGTACGATTGGTAAGTCCTAATTTAAAATCATCTACCGACACAATGTAATCAAGTGATGGATTAAATGTTACTGTATAAATCATTTAATGTTCCTCCTTGTATGATATTTTGTATGTTATTTTCTGTAATAGTTCTTTCTGTTGTTGATATAATTTTATCTTCAAACTCATTCAAAGTCAATCATTATCATTCATTTCATTCAAGAAATTTATGACGGATTTTCACTTAGTTAGTGCAATTTTCTAATTTTCGCTTATTTTATAATACAAAATTAGGAGTCGCATAAATTGCAACTCCCGCTTTTATTATAAACATACTTTATTTTATTATTCCTGTTGATATTCACCATTATTTTTAATTTATACTTCTTCAAATTACAAATTTATACTCTGATTTTATGAATTTTCAGTCTTCTTCTTTTGCTGTTTTGCAACTATTTTCATTAAAATATTTGAAGGCAATAATTTTTGTCCCATAACTGCAAGCTTCATTTTAAGTGATGGCACTATAATTACCCGCTTCTTTTTCATTCCGTGAATTGCTTCTTTTACACAAAATCTTGGTGTAATTCCTCTTAAAGCAAAAATTACATCTGCATTTTCATTAAATTCCGTATCAACCGGTCCCGGACAAAGTGCCCCTACATAAATATTGCTTCCCTGCTCTTTTAATTCTTCGGCAACAGCCTTTGTAATGCTTACTACATAAGATTTTGTAGCATAATATGTTGCCATATAAGGTCCTGCCGGAAGAAGCCCTGCTGATGAAGCCACATTTAAAATTATTCCATAGCCCTGCTTCTTCATCTTTATAACCATCTTCTTAAACAAAATATGCATAGCCTTAATGTTAACATTTATCATAGAGACTTCTTTTCCTAAATCAGTTTCATCAAACTTTCCGCAAGTTCCAAAACCTGCATTGTTAATAAAAACATCAACCGGCTCATCTGCTATATTTTCAAAAAACTGATAGCATTCGCCCTCTCTTGATAAATCCGCAACAATAATCTTGCACGGAGTTCCAAGCTCTTCTCTTAATTTTTCAAGGCGTTCCTTTCTTCTTGCTGTCAAAATAAGCCTACACCCCATTTTAGAAAAAGCTCTTGCAAACTCCATTCCTATACCTGAACTTGCACCTGTTATTACAACTGTTTTCTGTTTCATAAATCCTCCTGTCCGTTATCTGTCATTGATTTTGCTTTTTTTTACACACTACTACCATTCGACTATTATCGCTGGCCTTCTCGCAAGTTGAAAGTGTTAATAATTTATCTTTCTTTTTAATCTTCTCACCTGTGTCATACAACTTTCTCTGTTCTAAATTTGACACATATTCATTAAATTCATCCTTGCTGTTCCAATTTATTTTTTCATAATATTTAAAAGAATCCTTCTTATTCACTTCCGTAACAAAAGCATACACAACCTTGTATGTCCCCTCTTCCGTCAACGTATCAAACTGTACTTCTTTATGACTTTCATAAAACTCCTTGTCTTTATACTTATTCAAATCTGCAAACATAGTTCCATTCTTCATGTTATGACCATAAATAATCACATTATCAGAATTGGGATTAATGCCACACCCCTCTCCTACAAAAGGCGTCCCATAGATGGAAGACTTCTTATTGAAATTTCTCTTTAAATAATATGAATAATCATCCTTAGTCTGCATAACCGGATAATCAATATTCGTATTCTTAATCTTAATCCAGCCCACTAAGTCATTATTCTTCTCGTATACTTTCTTATACTTCTTTAATATTTCAAAATCATTATATTGAATCTTCTCATCTTCATACTCACTTTCAACAAGCTTCTCCACATTATTGAAATTCTGCTTCTCATCATATGAAGTATAAAAATAATCTACAATTTTATATCCGGAAAAAACAAGTCCCACAAGCAGGACAAACATAATCAATCTGCTTTTTAAATTTTTCATATTACACCTTCAAATCTTTTTATTATTCTAACATACTTAGGGGAAAGATTTCAAAAAAATTTGTTTTACTGTCTAAACTTTGTTTATCTGAATTTAGCTTTACTCCTACATTTACGGATTTTACAGAGTTTCGGTTCGCTAATTCCGTAATAGCCATAAATTACGTGTGTATATAGTATTTCTGCCCAATGACACGTAATTTTCATTCGAACATCAATGTTTTTTCAACAATTTACGTGTCACACAACATTTCTTCCATACGACACGTAATTTCTACTGAAACAGCAATAATTCTTCAATAATTTACTTGTCACACAGCGTTTCTTTCATATGACACGTAATTCCTTCCGAAACAACATGAATTCTTCAATAATTTACTTGTCACACAACATTTCTTTCATATGACACGTAATTCCTTCCGAAACAGCATGAATTCTTCAATAATTTACTTGCCACACAGCGTTTCTTTCATATGACACGTAATTCCTTCCGAAACAGCAATGGGCTGCCGCTAATGCGACAGCCCATTTAGATAATGTTATTATTTATTACTATCTTTCTCTCTGATTTCTACTTCAACATCACCATCTTTGCTTGTATCGGTATTAACTTTAAGATTGTTTTTGTCCAGATTTTCCTCATGTTCTTCAACCTCAACCTCTGTATCATCGTTAACTTTATATTTCTTAGTCTTAACAGAATCATTATCCTGACTCTTTTCTATAACATTTGAAATATGGCTTGTTAAGTCTTTCCCCGTTGCCGCATATGACACAATGTTGAATGCAAAAAATGAAAGCACCAATGTTGCAAAAACAACTGCGTATTTTAATCTGAATTTTTTTATTTTTTTGTTATTATTATTCATACTTTTCACCTTTCTTAAGCACTGGTCTGAAATATTTATTTCATCCATTGCTTCCTTATATAAATTATTCATTTAACCAATCCTCCTTTACAATTTCTCTTAAAGCATTTCTTGCTCTCATTAATCTGGTTTGAACTGTTGTTTCTTTTATCCTAAGTATTTCGGCAATTTCTTTAACCGAATATCCTTCATAATAATAAAGCTGCACCACTATTCTGTTTTTCTCTTTTAGTCTCATGACAGCTCCCAGCAAAACAGCTTTCTCATCAGATTTGTCCCTTGTATTAATAATTGGTTCGGAGTCCTCCAATGGAACAATTCGTTTTCGCCAAAATGATGTATTCATATTTTTCGATTCGTTAATTGCCACCCTTATAAGCCATCTTTTAACATGCTCATCATCCTTAAATTTTTCTTTTGATTTAAGCAATTTAATAAATACATTCTGCACAATGTCTTCTGCATCCGACCTGTTATTACAATAGGAAACTGCAATTTTGTACACATTGTTTGCATACATATTTACTAAATCAGCGTACCTGTTTGTATCCATTGTTTTCCTCCCGTGTTACTCTGAAAGATCTTTCTATCTATAAAACAATTCAAAAAGCAAATATATCACATTTTTATTTATTTTTTTAAAAATCATATTCTACCCTTTTCCATATTTTTCAAAGCATTATTTTCAGGCTTTATATTAATACTAATTAGGAAAAATAATTTAGGAGGATTTTTATAATGGATTTATCAGAAAAAGAACTTTTAGTTATTCAGGATTTATTAACTGAAGAGGAGTTGTTGGTCAAAAAGTTTCAGATGCTTGCTGAGCATAGTCAGGACGAAACAATAAAACAGCAAATGCTTGACATTTCACAGAAACATCAGGGACACTTTAACTCAATTTATTCTTATGTAAAATAATTTGATTTTTGAAAATCAGGAGGTTTAACCATGAATGAAGTATATACAGAAAAAGAAATTTTAGGCGACGCTCTTAATTCAGAAAAGAACGCGACTACACTTTATAACCTTGGAGCTAACGAATGTGTTCACGATAATCTTCGCGAAACAATGTTAGACTTACTTGCCAAGGAACATGATATCCAGGTTGATGTTTTTAATCAGATGCATACAATGGGCTACTATCCTACACCTGCCGCTGAAGCAAAAAAAGTGCAAGAGGCAAAAACAAAATTTGAATGTGGTTTTAAGGCTATGTAAATATACAAGTTGAATTCAAGTAACAAATAAGTAATTCCCCCATAGAAGCAAGTTTATGCATACTATGGGGGTAGATTCCAAGCTTTATTCTCATTAAAACGCGATTTTTTCAATTCACTTTCCTTCCCTTCTCTCGCATTTTCTCTATTTTGTAAGTAAAAACAGTTCAAAAGTTGTGGTTGGATATTGATTGTAACGTTATGCTTATTGTTATGTGACGTGAAATGCCACAACATTTGGCTTTTGGGGGTATAAAAATACCACCTATCAACTAATTGTGTTGAAAGGTGGCACCCTTTAAATTACTATTTAACTTTTATTGTTATTGTAACTTTCTTCTGATTATAGTTCTTAGTTGCCTTTAAAGTTACTGTTAATTTAACTTTTCCTTTTTTAAGGGCTACTAACTTACCTTTCTTGATTTTTGCAATCTTCTTGTTAGATACTTTGTATGTAACTTTTCCATGACCTTTGTTAGCTTTTATTTTAATTTTAGCCTTTGCACCAACCTTCATTTTCTTCTTAGGTGATTTAATTTTTAAACTCTGGTTAGCCTTTGCTATTGTAAACTTAGTTGTTAAGCTTCCTGTGTAGTTGCCCTTAAAAGTAACTTTCACATCATATGTTCCTGCATCTTTTCTGCCATTAGCATATGAAATATCATAATTAGCAGAATCAACTGTTTTGCCATCTGCACTTGTAACAGTAACTGTTGGTGTCTTAACCTTGCCATCATAAACAAAATTGCTATTATTTAAAACTACCTTTGTTGGATGTGAAATAATCTGTGCAACTTTTACATCTCCACAACGGCTACATTTATCAATTATCTTTCCATCCTTAGATGTGCTAGCTTTTTCAATTGTGCTGTCATACTTATGGTCCCCGGCTTTTTTTACAACAATATGACAAACTGCTTTTTTGCCATTTTTAGCTGTTACTGTAATATCACATTCGCCTTCTTTTAAAGCTTCAATATTCATAACATCACCTACATATCCAAGTGATACAATGCTAGTGTCTGAAACTTTCCAATCAACACTTGTAAATGTAGCATTATCAGGATTTATAGTGTGCTTAACAGCTTTCTTTACACCTTCTTCAATTTCAATGTAATTAGAATCTAAATTAATGCTGTCTATATCAACGAGTTCCTCATTTTCTACTTTAATATTATATTCTGTTTCTTTATCAGAAGTGTTATTAAGATTAATGTAATATGTTCCTTTTTTAAGATAAATCTTGTAAGTAACATAATCTACTTTAGGTTCATTATTTTCATTGTATGTTACTTTTGATTTTTTAATACTATTAGTAGATATATTATTTAAATCATTATCATATATTGAAAATTCTTTTACATCTTCTGATACTTTTGTATCTGTGAAGTTATATACCTTATCTTCTGTGGCAACAAATTTATATGTTGTGTCACTTGAAGCACTTAACTTTCCTTCTGCGCTTTCACCTAAATTTTTTGCGTTCTCAATATTAAGATTATTAATAACTATTTTGTAATCAACTCCACTATCTAGCGTGTAATTTGAAAATCGCAAATAGTATGTCTTTCCTGCTTATAATTTTACTGTTGTATAAATTGAACCGGTAAGCTTAATGTCATTTATTTCTCTTTGTCCTTCAACTTCTGAAAGGTCTTCATTTAAAAATCTTAGTAAAGCACTATATTCTTTTTCTTTATTGAAACCAGTTACCTTATATACATAATTTGTAGTTGTTGGAACTGTTACTTTGTAAAGTCTGTTACTTGGATACCAAGCTTTTCCATCAAATCTTTTCGTTCCTTTTCCTATTGTACCTGAACAAGGTGTTTCAAGAGTATTTACATCTTCCCATATATTATCATAGAAACCAACCCGTACGCTATTTTCACCTGCTGCAATAGGCACATAAAGTGTATATTCCTTTCCTGCTTCTAATACTGGTGTTACCAATCTAATTTTGCCATCTACATCATACATCATATTTTTCCATGTTTCATCAGTTCTTCCAATTTGTGGAACTCTATCACCATTGTCAGAAACTGTAAAAAGATATGACTGTGTTTTTTCAGGTATAAAATGATAATAGAAATAATCTCCTATTTCATTCCAATTTAACGTTTTTTCACTATTTAATTCTATGCCTAAATTTGTTCTCGATAATGTATACTCATATGCATTGTCAACTGAATAGTTTGCCAAAACAAGATAATAAGTTTTTCCTGCTTCTAAGTTGGCAAATGCACATGCATCACTACTGCCACCCCAGTTAGGTACACTGTCCTGATTACTATTCCAATTTCCATCTTCATCATAAATATCCACATCAAAATCATAGTCGTCATCTGCAATACCTGTAGGGTTTAATCCTGATACTCTGTATTCGTATGCTCCATCTTCCGGAACTGTTATTTTATAAATTTTACAACGTGAATAATTAGTTCCATCATCGATATATCCTTTTTTCATTATGCCTGTTGCAGAATTGTCCATTTCTTCTGCTCCATGCCAGATATCATCGTAGAATCCAAACTGAATTTCTGTTTCACCTTCACGTGATGTAAAATAAATATCATATTTTGTTCCTGCTTCTAACACAGGTGTCTGAAGATACATCTTTCCATCTACTGTTGAATAATAACTAAACCAACTTAACTTGTCATCTCCCTGATATAAACCTGGAAATCTGTCATCATTATCTGTTAAAACAAATAAATATCTCTTGTTTTCTGTTGGTGTAAAGTAATAGTCAACTGTACTACCATTCTTTTCCCAATTAATTGTAACTTCTTTGTTAAGTTCAATGTCTTCCTGTGTGCCGGTTAATTCCGCCTGTGTTGCTGTGCCTGCCCAAACAGGTGCATTCCATACAACTGCCATTGCGGCAATAACAAAACACACTGTTAAAATATGTTTGATTTTGTTTCTCATATTCTAAATCCTTTCTTCTTTCGTTTTTTAATAACACCTTTGCTTATTTTACCACTTTTTTTCTAAATATTCATTTACAAATATAAATCTTTTTAAGATTTTTCTTTTTCTTCGCATTCAGGCAATCCTGTTAAACTTGTAGCTATGCTCAAAAATCCTGCCAAAACTGTAGCTGAAATTACAACTTTCCAGTTTACTTCTGACATAACTGCTGCTGTTCCCACTGTTGCAACAAAGGTCTGGGCTATGGTTCTGATTGCTCGCATTATTGCCGCTTTCATCCATATTTTTGTATTTTTACACATAAAACTAATCTCCGATTTAATCTTCTACTATATATATACGTAAAAAAACTTATATGGTTCAAAAGAAAAAATGTGAATCCGTAAAAAAAGAAATCGGAAACGCAAACGCATCTCCAATTTCTGTATATTTATTATTCTTGTAATTTTAACCCTGCAATCCATTAGACTGTCTTATCATATCTTCAACAACAATATCGTAAATCTCGCCTATGCTGTTGCAATATTCCAAAACCTTCCAAGGTTCATTTGTATGAAAATGTATTTTAATCAAATCTTCATCACCAACTGCTATTAAACAGTTTCCTTCAAAATGCTCTGTAATGTAATCTGATATTTCATCTTCATCCAAATCTTCATCTCTTCTATCTATAAGAAGCTGTGTATCGTAACGATATGCAAACTGATCTTCTTCCACATCAATACTGTTAATTTCTGACATTATTAATCTCCCTTCCATAATCAAATATTCAAATAATACTAAGTAAACTGCTATGCCGAACCTAATTAACTTAGTTTTTATATATATTCTAATCAAGTTAGTCATATAAAACTAGTTAATATAATACAACTTTCACTAACTATGTCAAGATTATTTAATTTAAAAATCTCGTTAAAAATTTACCAATCATTTTGATATTATTTTAAATTAGTTATCTATTAACTTTTATTTTTTATTTCAATTTAAACTTTACATAAACCGGATCATGGTCTGAATAAGTATAGCCTGTGTTAATATTATCGTATTTTACACATTCTATATTATCTGAAATAATAAAACCATCCAACGTAACTGTATAAGTTACTCCCGGCTTATACTCCATATCTGCATTTCTTGCACTATTCCAAAGATTGTCTTTTTTCTCATCAGATAACTGATCTATGCAGAAAGAAAACTCATTTGGAAGTTTCTTTCTTGGAAAAGGATAAGCCCAAGATTCCCTGTTTTCTGAATCATCTTCAGAGGCTTTCAAATCGTGGTTAAAATCCCCGCCACACAAAACATAATTGCCTGCCTTGTACTCTTTTTCCAAATCAGAAACCAACATATTAATCTGTCCCTCACGTATTTCATCACTGTTTCCGTAAGCAGACATATGAAGTTCAAAAATAACTAATTCCTTTCCATTGTCTACAGGAACCCTTGAAATACTATAGCATCTGTCCAAATCAAAAAACTTGCTAAAAGATGTTGAAACCGGAAAACTTCTTCTTAAAGAATCCGTAATGCTATATTTTGAAAACAACGCAAGTCCTGACTTACTGCTTCCGTGAGGCTGGGTAAACGGATAAAACAAAAATGCTGAATCATAATTTTGTGCAAACACACAATCATAATCTTTCATAACATTTTTTAATAATGAATACTCATTTACATGATAACTTCTGGTAGAGTTTAAATCCACTTCCTCGATTAAGGCAAAATCAGGATCATATGACTTAACCAGCTCACCTGCACCGTTAACAGTTGAGATAACACTTTTCTTGCTCTTTGCCCATGATGACTTACCGCCATCCATAAAGAAACTGAAATCCGGTGTGTACGCACCAAAACCAATATTATAAGTAAGTGCTGAATATTCCTTTCCTGTAGAAAGTTTTTCGCTAGCTTTAGACTGCTCAATACGGCTTTCAACCTTTAATTTCTTATTGTCTTCAATGCGATGATAACTTGCATATAAGTAAATAATATATCCAATTAATACAACCACAATTACTGCTATGGCAATGCCAACTATCTTTAAAATTCTCTTCACTACTTTATTCATTTTTTGTACCTGCTTTTTCTTATTTAATTAGAGTGTCAAAACTCCTATGGCTTTATTAAAAACATTTGTCCAAAATATCCGGATCCAAACCTTTTCTTCCTGTTACCATTCCAATTCCAAAATACAAAATTCCACCTACAAGAAGTCCCCAAACAACTGCGTTAAGTCCTGCAATATTAATAAAATATGTTGCAAAAATATAAGTTGCAATTGCGCCTACGCTGCTACAAACTGCCGCCTGCTTTGTTCCTTTTTTCCAGAACAAACCGCCAACAAGTGGCCAGAAGAAAGTACATTCCAAACCACCAAATGCAAACATATTAAGTACGAAAATAATATCAGGTGGGTTAATTGTAAGAACCATAACTACTATACCTAATATAATTGTAATAACTGTACTTATCGACTTAACATTTTTCTCGTATGACTTATTTTTTTCAGGATCATCTTTTACAACATAATTCTTCCATAAATCCTTTACAATTGCGGCTGTGGCAAGAATCAAAAGCGAATCAGCCGTAGACATTACTGCAGCCATTGGAGCTGCAAGGAAAATTGCCGCAACTCCTGTTGGCATAATTTTTTGAACAATATATGGAATAAAATAATCTGATGTTGGAAGGTTATCCACATCAACAAATGCTCCTGCCCAAGTTCCTGCAAGATGCATGCCAACAATTACAAAACTACATGTTAATACACCAATCCACATTGCCTGATGCATACTCTTCGTATTCTTAAATCCCATGGCACGAACTGCAGTCTGTGGAAGTCCCAATGTTCCAAAACCTACCAAAATCCAGAAACTAAGCAATCCTCCCGGTGTGTATTTTGAAAAAATATCATTATAAACATTAGGCAAATTATTGGCAAGTCCTGCATCAATTGATGCCAAGCCTCCACCTGCTTTAAGAACAAAAAATATAAATAAAAATGTTCCCACACACATTACAATTCCCTGAATTGTATCTGTAATTACTACAGCACTAAATCCGCCAACAGCTGTGTACAATACAACAACGGTTCCAAAAATCAAAAGCGAAGTTACGTGGTCCAATCCTGTTATTGAAGCAATAAGTGTGGCTCCACCTGTAAACTGGCTTATCATCTGCGCAATAAAGAAAGCAATAAGACCAATACTTGTAATAATTACAAGAGCTGAACTTTTGTATCTTGCCTTAAAATACCCAACTACAGTTACCGCTCCTGTTCTTCTTGAAACCAGCGCCAACTTATTTCCTAACACTCCAAGTACCAAAAAAGTAACCGGCACCTGAATTGCTGCAATCCAAGCCTGAGCATAGCCATATGTAAGTCCTGCTGCTCCCGGTCCAGAAATAAAAGAACTTGCTGAAGTATAAGTTGCCATAATAGTCATGGCTAGTACTATACCATTCATATTTCTTCCACCGATAAAATACTTCTTCTCCTCAGAAGTATTCAAACTCTTTTCTGCCTTTCTGCTATAAACAAAACTTACTACCACATTAAATAATAAGTAGACCAGAAAAACTGATAAAATTATAATCTGATTACTGTTCATCTTCGCATTCCTCCTCATCATAAGAGAAATCTACAAACACAAATTTTAACAACCAGAACACCCCAATAATTGCCAAAATTATTGTGCCAAACACAGAAACCACGAACCATAAAGGCATATGGAATAAAGTGCCTCCTTTAGAATTCAGTAAAAATGCTGTAAGCACGTGCCACAAAAAACATACGACCACAACTAACATTGTAGCTTTAATCTCTTTAAGACACTGCTTATGCTTCTCTTCCTTTGTTAATTTTTTCATTATAAACTCCCTTTTAATACTTTTTATAATATTATTTTGCAATTCATCTACTTGAATCTTGCAATCCATAGTAAAAAAAAAAATCATTATGTTTTCTAACATACATTCTCAAATTATACCATTTATACGTTTTAAATGCTATTATTTGAATTATTATTACTACTGTAAGCCTTTTTGTAAAGGAATTTCTGTAACAATCCACTTTTTCCTAAGAAAAATGTATTATCTTTCATTTTCTTTACTTAGAAGATTTTTATTTTCGAAATAATCAATTTTCATAGAATGTTTTACTTCTTCAAGTGTATTTGCTGCTACTGTTTTAGCTTTCATACTTCCTTGATACAATATGTCATAAACATCTGGAAGACGTTGTTCCCACATTTTACGACGCTCTCTTATTATTTCTAATTCTTTCTGCATTACATTTAGTTAAATTCTTTTTCCAGGCATAATTGCCACTCATTGTTCCATTGTACGTTATCAGAAATAAGAAAAGCTGTCAGTCCATGCAATAAAGCCCATAATCTTGTTAACCTAGTAAGTGACTCTTCAAACGATATTCCAATTTTTTCTGCCAATCGCCCTTACTGCTCACGAAAAACATTATATGGAGGATAATTTTCCTCCTTTTTTTCCATTGTAAATTCTATTTTTATATATGTATTGCGATACATAAAACTATAATATGTCGGGTGTTCAATATAAAAATTAATATAAGCATATGAAAGTGTCCTAATATTCTCCAATGCATTCCTCTTTTTCTCAGCTTCTTTTGACTTTAAATATAAGGTAAATTCTTCAGTAACATATTTCTGACATTCATAAATATATAAGTGAATGTTACCATTGTCAACATTTGTCTATCTCAATTTATAAACTTGCGTCATCCCATTCTTGACATAGAGCCTTATATAAGTCCCCTTTCTTACTTTTAGATGAATTTTGACGACACTTATGACGACACTTTTACAAAAAATTATTCAAAAGCACGAAAAAAAGGCATCCCCGAATGATATGATACCTCTAAAGTAGACAGATTAAATATAAAATTCTGTTACTTTGGAG